>OGRT01000098.1_pt1 | contig 99807 bp, 79 predicted proteins | sample 1553581 | NCBI WGS metagenome assembly OGRT01 (sample SAMEA2580113, study PRJEB22360) | human gut metagenome | biome: human gut; feature: human-associated habitat; material: faeces | place: Denmark | collected 2008/2010
CTTTGTCAATGACGGACAACTGTCTATTTTCTAATTTTATTTCGAACTCACGTTATATTACATGCAAAAATAGATAATAATCGGCTTATAAACAAGCAATTCACCTTTTTAGCATCTCTTTCTCCAGTTTCTTTATCTTCTTCCAGGCCTCTTTGAATTTGGGACAGAGGGTGACGGCTTTCTCATAGTTTTTCATGGCCGCCTCCTTCATGTCATGCTTCAGGCATTCGTCACCCATAAGGATGTATTCGCGGGCATACTTCACGAGGGCTTTCTCTTTCTCCAATGCTGCTTGCTTCAGTGCACGGTTTTCCTCTTTCAGACGGTTGATGATGTTCAGCTTCCGGCGGATGAGGCGCTGCACGTTGGGCTTCTCGATGTCGTAGCGGGAATGGATGGCTTTGAAAAACTCATCCAGGAAAGTGCCGAAGTCCCCTTTGTCGAAGGCTTTGGCGGCGGCAACGTATTGAAGGTCTGCCTGTGCTTGCTTCAAGGCACGGTCGATGGCGGTGCGGTTGTTGAAGCGTTCGGAGAAGCTGACAATCTCCGGACGCACGAATACATCGGCACGGCTGATGGGCTTTTTCAGCTGGATGCCTTCCAACGAGGTGCAACGGCTGAGGGCTACGTATGCCTGCCCACCGGCAAACACGCCGCCGGTAAAGTCGATGACTACCCGGCTGAAGGTCAGCCCTTGGCTCTTGTGTACGGTGATGGCCCATGCCAGGCGCACGGGATATTGTGTAAAGGTTCCCAGTTCTTCCTCTTCAATCTGTTTCTTCTCTTCGTTGTACTTGTAGCGGATGTTTCGCCACGACTCTCGTTTGACGTCACATTCCTTGCCGTCGTCGGTGATGACGTAGAGGGTCTCTTCAATAGGGTCGAAGCCGCTGATGACGCCGATGGTGCCGTTCACCCAGCGGCGGTCGAAGTCATTCTTGATGAAGATGATTTGTGCGCCCGGTTTCAGTACCAGTTCCTGCGAGGTGGGGAGGCTGCTTTCGGGAAAGTCTCCCATGATTTCGCCGTAGAAGGTGACCGGGTCACCGGGAAGTTCCGCCAGTTTTTTGTCGTTGATGTAGTCCACATTGTCACGGCGGGTGGCGAGGGTGATGTACATGTCGGCTTCCGATTGCTCTATTTGGGTGCCATAGCGGGTGTTGAGCAGCTGAAGTTCGGTAGAGCCGACGGTATTGTTGCGGATGTGGTCCAGCACATGGATGAACTTGCTGTCTGTTTGCCGGTATACTTTCTGCAGTTCGATGGAGACAAGGTCTATCTGGCCGAATACCCTGGCAGAGAAGAAATAAGGGGTAGGGTAGAATCGGTTCAGTATCTCCCGTTCATCTCCTTTGACGACGGGTTCCAACTGGAACACATCGCCCACCAATAATATCTGTTTGCCGCCGAAGGGTTCGCGCAGGTTGCGGGAATAGACGCGCAGGATGCGGTCTACGGCGTCGATGATGTCGGCGCGTACCATGGAAATCTCGTCGATGATGACCAGTTCCAGTTCTTCTAGTAGTTTGCGGTGGGGTTTGGTGTATTTGAAAAATTCGTGGATGCGTCCCCGTTGAAGGCTGAAGTTCGGGTCATCGGGCAGCAGGGGGTAGAAAGGCAGTTTGAAGAAGCTGTGCAGGGTACTGCCTCCGGCATTGATGGCGGCTATGCCGGTAGGGGCAAGCACTACATGCTTTTTCTTCGTATTCGCGCAGATATATTTCAGGAAGGTCGATTTGCCCGTACCTGCTTTGCCCGTCAGGAATACGGACTGACGGGTATACTGAATGAGGTTCAAGGCATCTTGAAACTCTTTGTTTTGTGTATCGGGAACGAAGCTCAAAAGATTTCAGATTTATGATGGATTCCCGACTATGCCGAAATATTTCAGGGCGTTGGCGATGCCGTCTTCATCAACAGAAGTGGTTGTGTAGTTACTGGCAGCTTTTACGTCGTTATTGGCATTGCCCATGGCTACACCGATACCGGCATGGCGCAACATGCTGATGTCATTTCCTCCGTCGCCGAAGGCCATGGTCTCTTCCAGCTTGATGCCGAAGTGGCGGATAATCTGGTCGATACCGTTTTGCTTGGTGTTTCCTTTGGCTGTCACGTCTACGAAGGCAGGATGCCAGCGGCCCATCTCGCAGTGGGGGACGGAGGGCAGGATGATTGCTTCTTCCTCGGCGTTGATAAAGGGAGTCAGCTGGAAGAAGGCTTTGTCGGCATGGCTGTCGGTATAGGGCTTTGCTTCGATGGGGGCCACTTTCAATTGGTGATGGAAGATTTCCTCCACTACTTCGCCGGGCTGGTTCACGCAGATGTCGTGCTCTCCCACCAGGATGCATGGGATGTTGCGTTCGTGGCAGAAAGCTGTCAAGGCATCCACTTCCGCTGTCGGTATGGGGCTTTTGTAGATAACGGTGTCTTCTACAAAGCAATAGGCGCCGTTCATCGTGATGTAGCCGTCTATCAGATTCCGTTCCTGCAAGGCGGACAAGTTGTTGATGATGACGCGCGGACGTCCGGTAGAAATGAAGATATGTATGCCTTTGGCCTTGGCGGCAGTCAACGCTTCAATAGTGGAAACGGGAATTTCGTGGGTCTTGAAGCTGACCAAGGTTCCGTCGATGTCAAAAAACAGAGCTTTTATCATAAGGGGTTCTTTTATCTTGTGCGCGAAATTACTTAAAAAAGCGAAGATATTTCGTACTTTTGCGCACAAATAAATGATAAATAACAAATGAAGAAACATTCTTTGAAAGATTGGATGATAGCGGTGCGTCCGTGGTCATTCCCCGCCTCTTCGATGCCGGTGGTGGTGACGTTGGCATATCTGTATTGGATGCGGCAGGACATAAACTGGGTGAACGGCATCTGGGCATTGCTGAACATCGTCGTGTTTCACGCTGCCGGGAATACCTGGAGCGATTATTTTGACTATAAGCATAAGGTCGATGCAAGGGATACCTTTGGCGCCAAGACCTTGACCGACGGGATGTTTGCTCCGCGCGAGATATATGGCTTGTCGATGGCATTGCTGGCAGTTGCCCTTGTTGCGGGTGTCGGCCTGCTGTGGCGTACGGGGTTGCCGTTGCTGTACATCGGTATAGGCGGCGCGGCTTGCTCGTTGCTTTATCCGCCGCTCAAGTATCGTGCGTTGGGCGATGTCGTCATCTTTTTGGCGTATGCCTTGCTGCCGACGTTGGGTACCTGCTATGTGGCTACGGGAGTAGTTGACTGGAATGTCTTGTGGATAGCTCTGCCGGTGGGACTGATTACGGTGGCCATTCTGCATGCCAATAATACACGGGATATGCGTACCGATGCCCGTGCCGAGATTCAGACACTGGCCATGAAGCTGGGAGGAAAGGCGTCGATGTACGTTTATTGTGCCGAAGTCCTTTTCCCTTTTGGCTGGATAGCCGGCTTGATAGCTGCGGGAACTCTTCCTCTATGGACCCTGCTGGTGATGCCGGCACTGGTTCCTGCCATAGGCAATGTACGGGTGGTGTCCCGTTTTCCCGGAAAGGGAGAAAGTGCCATAGCCGGTCTGGATGAGATGACGGCAAAACTCCAGTTGTTGTTCAGTCTGCTGTTCACGTTGTCGTTCGTTGTAGCCGGTTTGCTGTCATGAAGAAGCTGATTTTTACCATTCTGCTGGCTGCCGTGCTGTGGACGGTCATGTTTTCGCCTTGGACGGCTCCTTTCGTGAATTTCTGGTGGATGATGACCGGTTCTGCGCTCACGCTGTCCGTGTTTGCCACCTTGTTCAATCCCGGCTGGTGGCGGGAGGTGAAGTGGAGCTTGCCGAATGTCTTGCTGGGAATTGGCATTGCTGTTGCTTTGTGGGGCGTTTTCTGGTTGGGAGACAAGGTGTCATCTTGGATGTTCGATTTTGCCCGTCCGCAGGTGGACTCCATTTATGGGATGAAAGAGGGAGAGTCTCCTTGGCTGTTGGCGGCATTGCTACTGTTGCTGATAGGGCCGGCGGAAGAGATTTTCTGGCGCGGCTATGTGCAACGCACGCTTTCCAAACGCTGGAATCCGAATGCGGGTTTTGTGGTGGCTACTTTGATTTATGCACTGGTGCATGCCGGTTCCTGCAACTTCATGCTGGTCATGGCGGCTCTGGTGGTGGGGGCGGCATGGGGCGCGCTTTACCGTTTCTTTCCGAACCGCTTTGCCGCTATTATCTTGTCTCATGCAGTGTGGGATGTGGCGGTATTTATATTTTTCCCGATATGATTATTATTTACAAAAATAAGGTGGCAGTAATGGATTGTATACTGAGCCCTATTCAGTCGTATACTGAACCTATTTCAGTATACGACTGAATAGGGCTCAGTATACGACAGAAATAGGATGTATTTATACATGTTGATAATCAGATAGTTGTAAATTCTCTTTCGGGCGGTATAAAAACAAGACAAATTGATGCGTTGAATTAGTGAAACTACAATAAAAAGACAAGCAAATGACTTACAATTTTGATGAAGTAATAGAGCGCCGTGGTACCGACTCCGTGAAATGGGACGGTGTGAAGAGTGTATGGGGACGCGATGACCTCCTCCCCATGTGGGTGGCGGATATGGATTTCCGCACGCCCCCGTTTGTGATGGAAGCCTTGCGGAAGCGTCTTGAACATGAAGTGCTGGGCTATACGTCTGCGTGTGAGGAATGGTATACTTCCATTTGTAGCTGGCTCAGTCGTCGCCACGGTTGGGACGTCACTCGCGAGATGCTGACTTTTGTACCCGGCATTGTCCGCGGTCAAGCCTTCGCATTGCAATGCTTCACCAATCCCGGCGACCGGGTAATGGTGATGACTCCCGTTTATCATCCCTTCTTCCTGGTGACGCAACGCATGAAGCGCGAAGTGGTTTACTCTCCGCTCGACCTGAAAGATGGACAGTATCAGATTGACTTTGAGCGTTTCCGTAAGGATATACAAGGATGCAAAGTATTGATTCTCTGCAATCCCCATAACCCGGGCGGGCGTGTATGGACGGTGGACGAATTACGCCGGATTGCTGATATTTGTACGGAAAGCCATACGTTTGTCATCTCCGATGAAATTCATGCCGACTTGACTCTGCCACCTTACAAACACCATCCTTTTGCTACTGTTTCGGGGGCTGCCGCGCAGAATTCCCTCACCTTCATGGCACCCAGCAAAACATTCAATATGCCGGGATTGGGAAGTTCGTACGCCATTATCCTCAATGAGGACATCCGCCACCGTTTTCAGGAGTTCATGGAAGCGGGCGAGTTCAGCGAAGGGCACATGTTGGCCTATATCGGTGCGGCTGCTGCCTATATGCATGGTGAGGAATGGTTGGAACAGCTGCTGGACTATATAAAGGGCAATATCGATTTCACGGAGAACTACCTGCGCGAGCATATTCCGGGCATCGGCATGATACGTCCGCAGGCTTCTTACCTGATTTATCTGGACTGCCGGGGATTGGGGCTGACTCAGGAGGAACTGGTGAGACTATTTGTGGACAAGGCACACCTGGCACTGAATGACGGCACCATGTTCGGTGAACCGGGTAAGGGATTTATGCGGCTGAATATCGGCTGCCCGCGTTCGGTGTTGGAGCAGGCGCTGAAGCAACTGGAAACTGCGGTTGCAGACAAATGATAGAAAAAACTATATCTCCTATATTATGAATAGATTACCTTTCCTTGGACTATTGTTTGCGTTGCTGTGCCTTGTTGCCTGCCGGCAGATGAATGAGGCACATCTGTTACATCTGGCAGAAAAACAGGTGAATATGAATGTGGACAGCGTGTATGCCTTGCTGGTACAGATAGAGAGGCCATCGCAACTTTCGGATGAGGAGAGGCTGTTGTATGGATGGCTGAATGCTTATGTGCACTATAAGCGGCACAACTCGATGGCGGAAGATTCCTTGATATTGCCTGCTTCCGATTATTACGTCTTCCGCAACGACACGGCGAAGAATCTGTTTTCCTATCAGTTGAAAGCCTGGTACTGGTATTGGCTGAAAGAGCACGAACGGTGTATAGCTGCCATTGACAGCGGCGTAGCTTTGGCCAAGGCGCTGCAGGACACGGGAAGAATGGCTGATATGCTGATTGATAAGGCATACTGGTATGTGTATGTCTGGAAAGATTATGAGAAAGCGATAGAAACTTTCCGTACCGCCATAGCTTTGGACGCAAGAGCCGGAAGCTTCTTCTCTATGGGAATTGCCATGGGGCTGAACAAGAATGATTCTGCATCCTATTACATGGAGCGCAGCATAGAACTGGCAGTGGAGGCAGAAGATACCAGTAAGATAGTGCATTATTTGCGTAACTATGCCCAGATGCAGGCTTACTCTTTTGATGAACCTTCCGGTGCAATAGCTACTATTCGTCGTATGGAGCAGTATGTCATCGACCCGGTGCAGTTGCGTATGGGAGATCTGGTGAAAGTGGAAGTGTTCTTGAAAGAAGGGCTGCTTGATTCGGCGGAATACTATTTGAATAAGGAGAGGAAACGTGGCGAGGGCCGGAACCGGTTTCTGACGGAAGAGAATATGGTGGCAGTATATAGGGCATTGATAGATTATACACGTCACCGTACGTTTGATGTGCTGGACGTGGCACGTTATAATGATTCTGTAGCCAATGCTCTTGCTGCGCTGCAGAGTACCGTCCGGCGTAAGGATGAGTCGAAGGAGACGCTTTCGCAAGCCAACTTGATTCTGACGGTGGAACGGAAGCAGGCACAGTTGAATTTGTTGCTGGCACTGTTGGTACTGGTGCTTGCAGGTGGCGGTGTGTCCCTTTATGTCCGTAACCGGCGTAACCGGTTGATTGAAGCGGAAGAACGGGCGGAAACACTGACCCGGCTGTTGGAAGATGCGACCAAGAACCAGTCGAAGGAGGAAGACGGACAGTTTTTCCGGAAAATACTGTTGCAGCAATTAGGCATGATACGGCTGGTGGCTAAACAACCTACCTCACAGAATCAGGAGCTGCTTCGCCGCATTTCGGGTATTACCAGCCATGAACTGCCGGTAGAGAGTTTGCTGGTATGGGAGGACTTGTACCCTATCATAGACCGGATGTATGATAACTTCTACACAAAGATGGACAGCCGTTTTGGCGATGTGCTCATTGACAAAGAAAAGCAGCTTTGCTGCCTGCTCTGTGCGGACTTCTCGACGAAGGAGATTAGTGTGGTGACACAACAAAGTATTCCCACCATTTACCAGCGAAAGACGAATATCCGCAAGAAGCTGGGGATGGAGGAGAAAGAGGGCATCGTAGAGTTTATAAAGAGCATATAGACCGGGAAAGGTATAATATAGAGTGTTGTAAGGTTAAAACGTTGATATGTAGTGATTCGTGGTTCGAGGATATAGACTTTTTATTCCTTGGTATAGACTGTTTGAGGCATGTTTTACCCCTATCTTTGTTTCAGCGAAATACAAAGAGTAAAACATTGAAATCAAACGCATAATGAAAGAAAATCTACTGAACAACGTTAGAAAAAAAGTGATGGTATGGATGGCCTTGGCAAGTATGGCCACTTTCCTTTCCGCCCAGACTTACCGGCTTTCCGGTTGTGTGCAGGACGAGAACCGCCAACCGGTAGAGGTGGCGAATGTGCTGCTGAAGCAGGCAAAAGACAGTGCCTATATTACCGGTATGCTGACCGACACGCAAGGTTGTTTTTCCTTTGACCAGCCACTGGGAGAATACTTGTTGCACATTACCCTTATCGGCAGCGAAGACCTCTACGTTCCCGTTGTGCTGCGAGGAAACAAAAACGTTGGCGAATTGACATTGAAATCTTCTTCCGCCTTGCTGGACGAAGTGACCGTTACGGCCGCGCGTCCTGTTATCAAGCGTCTGGTAGATAGGGTAGTGTTCGATGCACATAATACCATAGTCTCTGCCGGTGGCAGTGCACTCGACCTTCTGCGTGAAGTGCCCGGTCTGCAGGTTGGACAAAACAGCATTGGTATTATAGGTAAAGGGGGCATCAGGGTTTATATCAACGACCGTGAGACGAAGCTGTCGGGAGATGAACTGATAGATTACCTCCGTTCCTATGACGCCTCCCAGATACTGAAGGTGGAGGTGATTACCACGCCTCCGTCCAAGTACGATGCCGCCGGAAATGCAGGCATCATCAATATTCGCTTGAAGTCACGTCCCAAAGATTACGTGGGTGGTACGGCTTCCGCTTCCTACAGCGCTGGTGAAAAGGACAATTACGGATATGGCGGGGTAAGCCTGAACCTCAGCAAGGGGCGCGTGTCATCCTTTCTCAACGGGGGTACTACGCAGGGCAACTATGAGACGCGTGAGAAGAATTACCGCTATTTTCCGCAGAACACCTGGAACAGCCGTGCCGACTACACCAATTACATGAATAGCTTCTACCTTCAGGGAGGTGTGGATGTATCGTTGGAACGGGACTGGAGTGCAGGTATGCAGGCCATCTATAATCACAGTGCTCCCAAACCGGGCAATGCCCTTTCATGGACGGAAGTTTACGATGCCTCTACCGCCGTACTGGATTCTCTGCTGTACTCCAACAGTGACAAGGATACCGGTTCCGACCGCCTCAATCTGAATTTTCATACCGATAAGGTCTGGGATGACAAAGGCAAGAAAATGACTTGGGATGTGGATTACCTGCGTGACAACCGGGACGAAAATATGAGCTTTCTCTCGAAAACCCTCCTGCCTGACGGTACGGAGATTCCGGGTACAAACTTCGACTACAACTATCTGCAACATCGCAAGGTGGATGTAGTCTCCTCCGCTCTTGATTTCATCCTTCCTTTTGAAAAGTACAAGATAACGGCAGGTGCCAAGGTCTCCTTTACCAACACTCGCAACGGTATCAATTACGATACGTCGGACCCTACGCTGGTGCAGGATGATTATTTCCGTTACAAGGAGCAAATCTATGCCTTATATGCTGATTATAGCCGTGAATATTCCGAACGTTTTTCCATGCAGTTGGGCTTGCGTATGGAGCACACCCGCACTACCGGTATTTCCGAAGCGAAGGATACGGAGGACAAGCACGACTATACGCGCTTGTTCCCTACTGTCTATCTGCTTTATTCGCCTACAGACGGGCATGCGCTGAACTTCAGTTTCTCCAACCGCATCTCCCGTCCGTCGCAGAATATGGTCAATCCTTTTCCGTTCTATCAGAACAAATATACGTATGCCTGCGGGCGTGAGGACCTGAAACCCAGCTACACTTACAATGCAGAACTGGGATATACGTTGAAGAACAACTTCAATGTTTCCGCTTATTATTCTTATTCGGACGATGTATTCTTCCAGGTTGTGGACTTGGATGCCGAAACGAATGTGACCTCTTTCCTTTGGGAGAATTTCATGAAGACGCATGCTTTCGGGCTTAACAATTCGTACACTTTCCGTACCAAATGGCTGCAAGCTTACGCCCAGCATGGAGTGAGCTATCGCCGGACTACCTCCAGCGCTGTCACCACCTCTCCCGAGGAGAAAGGATGGGCTTATGATGCCAGTCTGCGCAACACTTTCTTCTTCAGGTAAAATATAAACGAAGTTATGCCAATAAGGGACAATCAGAGACAACCTGCTGACAAATAGTAAAATACACCGTATTTCTCATCATGTTGCGGAATTGCTAAAAAGTAAGGATACGCAGATTGCGGCAGGAGTTTGGTTTCCTAATAGTAACCCTGCAAAACCTGCACTTTTAACGTATCATCGTGCTTTTGCGCCGTTCCGCTGCGGTTTGCTTACAGCCATTTAGCGCATGTGAAACTAAATTTGCAACCAAAAAGGACAAGGCGTATGAGAGCAACATTCAAAATCCTGTTCTTCGTGAACAGAAGCAAGGAGAAAAACGGTATTGTCCCCATCATAGGACGGGTTACAATCAACGGTAGCAAGGCACAGTTCAGTTGCAAGCATTCCGTGGCGATGAATATGTGGGACACTAAAGCCAACAGGGTAAAAGGCAAGAGCAAGGAAGCCCGTGACATCAACTTTGCGCTTGACAACATCAAGGCGCAACTTATCAAGCATTACCAGCGCATATCCGACCGTGAGGCGTTTGTAACGGCGGAAATGGTGCGTAATGCCTATCAGGGTATCGGTACGGAATATGAAACGCTGCTTCGTGCCTTTGACAAGCATAACAGCGACTTTTCCAAACGTATCGGCAAGGACAGGGTAAAGGAAACTTTGTACAAGCATACCATAGCCCGTAACCATGTGGCGGAGTTCATAAAGTATTATTACAAGCGTAATGATATTGGCATGAATGAGTTGACAGAGGATTTCTTGAACCAATACTGCATCTATCTCCGTAACGAAGTCGGCATACAACAGTCCACCGTAAGGCTATACTGCACACCGTTGAAAACCATTGTCACCCATGCGCACAAGAACGGATTGATACCGAGAGACCCGTTTGCAAATGTCCATGTCAGTGGAGGAACAAAAGAACGTGAATTCTTGACGGAAGAGGAAGTACGCAGACTAATGTCGCATAAGTTTGATGACCCTACAAAAACTTTGGTCAGGGATATTTTTGCCTTTGGATGTCTGACGGGAATATCATTCGTTGACATAAAGAACCTGACCACTGATAACATAGTAATAATCAATGGCGGCAAATGGATTTCATCTGTACGTCACAAGACAGGGATTCCATTCCGTGTAAAATTGATGGAGAGTGCCTGTAAAATAATCGACCGATACGAACCGTTCCGCAGGGGAAAACGGCTGTTCAATGTCTATGCCAATGCGTGGACGAATGTGATACTGAAAGAAATAGCAAAAGAATGTTCTATAAATAAGCGGCTTACCTTTCACATGAGCCGCCATTCGTATGCAGTAATGGCAATATCAAACGGAATGCCGATAGAGAGCGTGAGCAAGGTCTTGGGACACACGAAAATTACAACAACCCAACATTACGCAAAAATCACGATGGAAAAGTTGGATGAGGATTTTTCCATGTTGGAAAGCAAACTTGGCAACAGCATGACACTTGCATAACCGACAATATATAATTGACATGCAGAAGAATACCATTACAATGGACGCACAAGGGATAGTGCATATTCCTTGTGCTGACGTATGGATGAATGAAATGGAATTGGTGGAGCTTTTCAATGTAACCGCCCTGACACTCCGTGCCGCTATCCGAGCCGTGTACAAAAGCGGAGTGTTAAACCCTTGCGAGGTGGAAAGGCGTACCAAGATGCCCAACGGACATTATTTGGAAACTTATTCCCTCCCTATGGTCGTGGCACTGGCTTTCCGTATCAATACTTCAAATGCGGTAATGGTGCGTAAGGCTTTATTGGAAAGGCTATGCTTGCGAAAAGAAAGGCAAGTTTTGTTGGTTTCAATGGGCAGTAAACCCTCATGCAGATGTTAGATTGTGCGCCTTGTAAACTTTTACAGCCTGTTTACGAGCGGTTTAACCTGATGTGGTGTCGTAATGACATCAGTAAACCTATAAACCAGCATATCTATTTGCCAACGAATATCTGCGGCAACCCATTTGCCCGAAGAAGTGCGGCTTTGCTTCTTCGGGCTTTTTCTTTTCGCCTTTTGATGGCTGATATTACCCGTTCCGCTGCATTTTCTCATCCGTCAGTTTCTTTTGCGCCGTTCTGCATGGTTTTACTTATCAAGGTTTTAGCCGTCCTGCCGTAGCTTTGCACCCATGTTCAACCCGCTTGCCGACAAGGTGTCGGCGGCACTAAAACCAAGTAAAGCCAATGACAGAAAAAGAAGAATTCATCCGTGTAGGCACAACGCTCTACAAGATTGTGAACCAGCCCCGCATTGACGGCGACTATGTGAGGAAGCGCATCGCATGGAACTCCGAGACCTTGCGGCAGGACTACGGCAAGGACTACATGGCGGGCATTCCGAAGTATGACGGCTTCTGCACCGTGCCCGACCATGTGGGCTACCAACCCGTAGTCGGCAAATTCCTCAACCTCTACGAGCCGATAAGCCATGTTCCCCGACAAGGCGACTTCCCCTGCATCCGCTCGCTGGTGGAACACATCTTCGGCGAACAGTACGAGTTGGGCATGGACTACCTGCAACTGCTGTATCTTTACCCTATTCAAAAGCTGCCCATCCTCCTGCTCGTGTCCGAAGAGAGAAACACGGGAAAAAGCACGTTCCTGAACTTCCTGAAAGCCATTTTCCAAAACAACGTGACTTTCAACACCAACGAGGACTTCCGCAGCCAGTTCAACTCCGACTGGGCAGGCAAGCTGCTCATCATGGTGGACGAGGTGCTGCTCAACCGCCGAGAGGACAGCGAGCGGCTGAAAAACCTCAGCACCACACTATCCTACAAGGTGGAGGCGAAAGGCAAAGACCGTGACGAGATAGGCTTCTTCGCCAAGTTCGTGCTTTGTTCCAACAACGAGCACCTGCCCGTCATCATTGACGCAGGGGAGACACGCTATTGGGTGCGGAAAATTGTGCCGTTACAGAATGACGATACCGACTTCCTGCAAAAGCTGAAAGCGGAGATACCCGCATTTCTCCATTTCCTACAACACAGACGGCTGTCCACCGAAAAGGAAAGCCGCATGTGGTTCAACCCGAAGCTGCTGGAGACGGAAGCCCTGCGGAAGATAATCCGAAGCAATCGTAATAGGCTGGAGATAGAAATGGCGGAACTGCTGCTCGACATCATGGCGAAGATGGAGGTGGAAACGGTGTCTTTCTGCTTGAACGACATCATTCCCTTGCTGGTCTGCTCGCAAGTCAGGGTGGAGAAGTCGCAGGTGCGGAAAGTGGTGCAGGAGTGCTGGAAGCTGACACCCGCTCCCAACGGTCTTACCTATACCGCCTACCAATACGGCGGCAATGACCGTTACCAGACCCAAAGAAGCGTGGGCAGGTATTACACCGTTACGAAAGAATTGCTGGAAAAGCTTTGATATTCTGTTGAATTGTTGAATAAGAGTAATAAAGTATTGGCATATAAGAATATGCAACCTCAACAGACCGCCAACAACACACAACGGCTGATGAAAAGAAGAAGCAACGGCATATCACTCCGACCTCATTTTTTCTTTTCGTATCCGTTTGTTGGGCGACACGCTTTTGTTGAGAGATTGTTTAGATTGTATTTTGCAATATATCAATATGTTATATATCAATTTCAACAGTTCAACGCTTTTTTACCCCTCAACAAGTCCGCTGAGAAAGTAACAGTGGGAAACACCGTCATCCGCAGGCTGGTCGGACGGACTTCCATCCTGCCGACCGACAAGGGACAACCAATGTTGCTGGCGAAAAGAAAAAGGCAACCGACAACAGCCGACATCACCATTGACACCGCCGCAGGCTTTTGGGGAACAAAAAGCCATAGCTCATTAGGGCGTTTTCTTCACGCACCGCTTCGCTCATGCTAAAAACACCCTAATGAGCCAACGGGGTTACACCCCTCTGGACACCCCCGTTTGCCCCGTGCGGCACAACCGCAGGCGGACGGATACCGACAAACAAGTTTGTAGAACTTAAAAAACAAGAAACGAACATGGGATACATAAGCATCCAAATCAACAAGGCGAAAGGGTCGGCTGACACGGGCGCATCCGACCACATCGAACGCAAGAGCATACCCAAGAACGCCGACCCGACACGCACCCACCTCAACCGTGAGCTGGTGGAGTTCCCCGACGGTGTGGCAGACCGCACCGAGGCGATAAGCCACCGCATCCGCACGGCTGGTATCAGGCGGAAGATAACGCCCGACCAAGTAAGGGCAATCCGCATCGTGCTTTCGGGCACGCACGAGGACATGATAAAAGTGCAGGACGAGGGCAGACTGGGCGAATGGTGCGACGACAACCTGCAATGGCTGCACCGCACGTTCGGAAAAGAGAACACCGTTTCGGCAGTGCTGCACATGGACGAGCACACGCCGCACATCCATGCCACGGTAGTGCCGATAGTGACGGGCGAGCGCAGGAAAGCAAGGAAGAAGCAGGCGGAGGGCAAACGCACCTACCGCAAGAAAGCCAACGCCGTGCGTCTGTGTGCCGATGACCTGCTGACACGTGAGAAGCTGGTAGCCTACCACGACTGTTACGCAAAAGTAATGGCGAAATACGGCTTGCAGCGTGGCATACGAGGTTCGGAAGCACGACATACCACCACCGCCCAATTCTACCGTGACCTGAAACGGCAGACGGGGGAACTTGAAGCCAACGTACAACAACTACAAACCGAACAGCGGCAGGCGGAACGGCAGCTTGACGAAGTGCGAAAAGAAATCAAGTCGGAGAAGCTGGAAATCGCCAAGACCGAGGCGAAAACGGCACTTGTGGCAAAGGTCGGTTCTCTTTTGGGCAGCGGAAAGCTGAAAGAACTGGAAGCCGACAACCGCATCCTGCAAGGTGAGGTTGCTGCCCGTGATGAAAGCATCGAACTGTTGCAACGGCAGATGCTGCGGCAGCAGGAGGAACACCACCGCCAGCTTATGGAACTGCAAGCCAAGCACCGCAGGGAATTGTCGGACAAGCAAGCGGTACACCAAAAGGAAGTGTCATTCCTGAAATCCATCATTTCAAAAGCCCAGACATGGTTTCCGCTGTTCCAAGAGTTGGTGTACATGGAGAAGTTCTGCCTTAAAGTCGGCTTCAACGAGCGGCAGACCGCCACGCTCATCAGCGGCAAGCCGCTGTTTTACGAGGGCGAACTCTATTCGGAGGAACACAAGCGGAAGTTCACGACCGAAAGGGCTGGCTTCCAAGTGGTGAAAGCCCCGACAAACAGGTCTAAACTTGCACTTGCTATAAACGGGCAACTAATTGGCGAATGGTTCAAGGAGCAGTTTGGCAGGCTGTTCTCATCCGTTAAAAGGACGGTTGAGCCGCTTAGGAGAGGCAAGGGCATGGGATTATAAACAATGCCAACGGGAGGATAGCAAGTTTGTGTTTTGGGCAGACCAAAACCGCTTGCTGCCCTCCCGTTGGTCAAAAGCCATACTCTAAATTACGGTTCTGCTATTCCAAGAAACTTGCTCATACGTTCAACACACTTCTTTTTCTGATTGAGGTTCGGATGCACATACAGGTTAAGAGTGGTCGCCACGTTGGAATGACCGAGTATCACGCTTACTGTTTTGTAATCGCATTGGCTTTCTATGCACCGGGTTGCAAAGGTGTGTCTAAGCCCATGAAATACGATTTGAGGTATGCCGAGACGCTTTAATAACCGAGAAAAATAGTCACGATAAGAGCGTGGCTCTTTGGAATGTTCTGATGTACCGACCACAAACGGTGAGGCAGAGGCTTTTTTGACTGTTTTCAGACAATGGAACAGTTGCTTGGAGATAGGTATCTCGCGGCATGAATTTCTTGTTTTGGGCGATGACTGTATTTTTTCTGTGGATTTCAACTCGCAATTATAAACCCGTCCAACGGTATGCCTTACTGTGATAATCCGTTGGCAGAAGTCCACATCTTGCCATTGCAGTGCGCATACTTCTCCTATTCTCATGCCTGTGCAGAGGGACAACAGTACACCTATATTCTGCGCTGTCGGCTTCTCAATCAGATGTCGCATTAGTATGCGCTGGTGTTCTATTGCCAAAGTTGGCAATCGGCTCATTTCCGTATCTGTAGGATATTCTATTTCCCAATCCTCAAATAGAAAAATCTTATGTTTTCTTCCGTATTTGGCTACCGATTTTAATACGGCTACCATATCCCTTACGGTTTTACGTGCAAGACCGCACGAAAGTTTATAAATGACAAACTGCTGGACTTCGTCCTCTGTTATGGCTGTCTTAGTACCAAAATAAGGCAGCAAATGGGTTTGTAGCGTCAGCAAATAAGCACACATGGTAGAGTGCTTTACTATCGGGCGTTTTGTCTCGCACCAGCTTTTTGAAATTTCTTGAAATGTTTTTTGCATATACAATTTTGAGGGAATTAATACTTTCATAACTCCCTCAAAATACGCATATTCTGTGATATATTACATTATTTGTTGCCTTTTGAACGGTTATGCGTCTTACACAGCATTTCGCAATTCTCTATGGAAGTAGCACCACCTTTGCTCCATGCGGTCACATGGTCGGCATCCATTTCATTAAACTTGTAAATCCGCGTTTTGTTGGCATTGTCGCCTATGGCACACAAAGGACAGTTGGAAATTCCTTTTTCTTTGGCTGCCTCGGTTTGGCGGGTATATGCCGCTCGTTTTGTAGACTCTTCGAACAAACGAATTTGAAGCAGGCTTTTATCTTGTTCGCCACCTAATACGTATTCATAAATGTTGCGTGGGCATTTGATACTCTCATCCGCTTGCAGGTCAAGCACACGCTCCGTCACATGGTCAATGCTGTAAGGTGTCTTATGATAAGTTTCGTAGAGCCGCCCCCATTCCAGACCGCACATATCCCGTTCCACCATAGTGAATGTAGTGGAAACCCAATCTATCACGGAGCGGAAATAGTTTTCAAGTTCGGTGATAGAACTATCGCGACGGTGCTGGCTCATGTAGGCATCTATGGTCATTTCTTTGCTGGCACATACCCATTTCAGGGCTTCAGCCAAATAATCCTGCCGTTTCACATCCCCTTTTACGTAATGGCTCCATTTCTGGACTTCCGCATTTTGTGAATTGCTGAACATGCGCTTTGCTGCGGTGACAAACTCGCCAGAATAGATGGCATTACGCAATTCCTGCTCATTCAAAGGTATACCTACGATATTGATGGTCTTGAACCATTCCTTTATTTCTCTTTCTTCTCCCTCGCATTCGTAAATAAGCAATGGAGATTGCAGTATTTTTTGTTGTTCTTTATAGGGAAGACCGCTGAAGTATTCTTCACGACCTCCATAGATTATGGCAAATTTCCCTGTGACGAACCGACCGAAAGATGTGATGCGTTGTTGACCGTCAAGAACTTCAAAACGGCCATCATTTGTACGGTTGAAATAAATAAGTCCTATTGGATAACCTTTCAGCAGCGATTCGATGACTGCCACATCCCGTTTGCCGTCATTGTAGATGTAATGACGTTGATACTCCGGCTGAATGGTAAGCCGTCCGTCAAGTCCGAACAGTCCTTTACCCTCCAACTCATTGTATGTAAAACCTTTGCAGACATCTGCAACAGTCCATTCTGTATGTAATGTTGTCTTCATATATTTTTGTTTTTAAGTTGAAATCTTAGGGATAACTGATAGAGGAAATGAATGGGGGCTAAAAACCAAAGAATATATCATCTCAGATACTCCTAATTGGGCTGATTTGAATCGTAGAGGTGCAATTTGGTATAATGGCTCTTTAACCTCAACATATGCTCGATTACTCATACGCAAATTATGATTTGATATGTCTAATAAGAACTCTTGCATAAACTTGGGTATAGTATTTCCCGTCAACCATATAATAAGTTTCATTCTGAGGAACTTCGGAATGAAGCAAGACTGCTCCGTCATTGAGTTTTGTCACTTTGGATTCTTTTCCATGACGGTCAACTTGGATTTGTTCGGGATAAATTTTGGAGGCACTTCCAAACCATGTCTTTGTTATCCCTAAGATTTCAAATTGCTCCGGACAATACTTATCCAAGAAGGAAATGGGGACACCCATAACACCGTTATAGTCGGAAGGTATAGCGTCGGTAAATGGCACTTCTATTGCATCGTAATTGTCATAATGGTCATAGGCGGCTTTCCCTTTTATCTCCTTGTGCCTTGAAAAACGAAGATTGTCAGCCATAGTCATTAATGGGAGTGGTTCATGACGGCGACCGTGGTCTATATTCGTAAACCATCGCACACCTTTCACTCTGATAAACTTTCGCCCATTCTCATCAATTCTCCACCCTGCCGCATTCAGAGGGTATTCATTTGGTACCTCAAATTCCCTATCACCGCTATGAATAGAATATCCCATCCACATTCTATTTTCTTTTATCAATGGGAAAGTTTCTTTGTATGTTACAGCATTCATATTTCCTATAATAATGAACTTTTTATTAGCTGAAACAATCCAAGCTAAAAACTCTCGAAAGAGAGAAAATGGAGGATTGGTGATAATAATATCTGCTTCATCACGTAATTCCGAAACTTCCTTGCTCCTAAAGTCGCCATCTCCATTAAGATATTCCCAGTGCAAATCATCAATGTTTATTCTCCCGTCACCAGATAAATCTTTATCAAGAATGAATATCTTGCCTTTTGTTTGAGCTTTTGAAGGGTCAAATTGCGGGGCATCAGTTTCAAACAAAGTGGGTTCAGACAAGAGTCGCATCTTCTTTGCATCTGGCGCATAACTCGTAGAAATCAATTTCTTCAACCCAAGCTCATCAAACTTGGCGGCAAAGAACCGTGTGAAGTTGCTCCATTCGGGGTCATCACAAGGTAATAAAATCGTCTTACCCCTGAATACGTCGGGGTCGTATTCAAGGTATGCGTTCATCTCAATTTCTATATCATGGAATTGAGTATAAAATTCATCGTTCTTGGCCGCTTTTGCTTCTTTCAAATTACTGTTTGCCATCGTATCTTCTTTTCGTTGTTACCATGCTATCTACTAATCTTGTTAGGTATTAACAAGTCTCTGACATCTACATTCAGAATGTCCGCAATCTGATATAAAACAGGAATGGGAGGCTGCACCTTGTTGGTGGCATATAGATTAACCATATTAAAAGTCTTTCCAAGCCTATTCGCCAATTCTGTTTGGCTAATGCCCTTAGTCTCCAATACCTCTTTTATTCGATTCATATTCGTATTCTTTTGTCTGACGGTTACAAAGGTACAAAATTTTATTTGGTAAATGCACATTTTTCAAAGGAAAGTGTTACCTTTGCATCAAACAAAAGCGTTATTTGAAAAAGCAAACGTGAGAAATGCTGTGCAGTTGGCAGGTTTGTTAATCGTAACCCATTCAAGCGAAAATCAACCGCAAATTATATTATATCAAATAGTTACATCTATTAGATAACTATTCAATGAAAAGAAGACTCTTCTGGCCACGTTGTCCGGTTCCTATTCTTCCCGTCAGTATCAGGGCATCTATCTGATGAGTCCCACTTACAGCGTCAGTGCAGGTATGCTTTACCGGTTGTTGGACAATAAGCTCAACCTCAGCCTGAATGTCAACAATCTGTTTGTCAGCCATTCCAAATTGGAAACCATGTCCAACGGGCTGAAGATAATTGCAGATAACCAGTTCTCCTTTACCAGTTTCCGTATCGGTGTATCCTATACTTTCGGTGGAGATATACGTAGCAAGGGGCAGCGGAACAGTAACGAGGATATTCAGAGAAGATTATAATAAGAAGTTTATTGCGTGTTGGCAATTGGGAGAAAATATTTATCTTTGTGATACAAGCGATTGTAACAACGATTAATATAAAACCATGATGAAACAGAAACTTCTTTACCTATTGCCACTCTTCCTATTGTCGGGATGCGGGCAGGCTACTTACAAGAATGCATCTCTGCCGGCAGAAGAGCGTGCCGGACTTTTGCTGAAGGAACTGACGCTCGAAGAGAAGGTGTCCTTGATGATGGACAGCTCCAAACCGGTGGAACGTCTGGGCATCAAGCCCTATAACTGGTGGAATGAAGCGTTGCATGGAGTGGCGCGTGCCGGGCTGGCCACAGTGTTTCCCCAACCGATTGGTATGGCGGCATCTTTCTCGCCGGAGACTGTATACGAGGTATTTACTGCCGTATCCGATGAGGCCCGTGCCAAGAATGCCTACTATGCATCTCAGGGAAGTCGTGAACGCTATCAAGGATTGACGATGTGGACGCCTACGGTGAACATCTACCGCGACCCTCGCTGGGGAAGGGGTATAGAGACTTATGGGGAAGACCCTTATCTGACCAGCCGTATGGGAGTGATGGTTGTAAAGGGGTTGCAGGGTACGAACGATGGAAAATATGACAAGCTGCATGCTTGTGCCAAGCACTTTGCCGTACACTCCGGTCCGGAATGGAACCGCCATGAGTTTAATGCGGAAAATATCAAGCCCCGTGATTTGTATGAAACTTATCTTCCTCCTTTCGAAGCTTTGGTGAAAGAAGGAAAAGTGAAGGAGGTGATGTGTGCCTACAACCGTTTTGAGGGCGATCCTTGTTGCGGTAGCGACCGCCTGCTGATGCAGATTTTGCGCGATGAGTGGGGATTTGACGGTATTGTCCTTTCGGACTGTGGAGCTATTGCCGATTTTTACAGAGATTATGGTCATAAGACGCATCCTGATGCAGAGTCCGCTTCGGCGGCTGCGGTGCTGAGTGGGACTGACTTGGAATGCGGTTCGAGTTACGAGGCCCTGGTAGAAGCGGTGAAGCAGGGAAAGATTGATGAAAAAGCAGTGGATGTAGCAGTCAAGCGCCTTTTGACGGCCCGCTTTGCCTTGGGTGAAATGGACGAGCCGGAGAAGGTGTCCTGGACCGGCATTCCTTTTTCTGTGGTGGCTTCTGCCGGACACGATTCTCTGGCGCTCGACATGGCGCGCAAGTCAATGACACTGCTTATGAACAAGGATAATACCTTGCCGTTGAAGCGTGGAGGTCTGACTATAGCCGTGATGGGTCCGAATGCCAATGATTCTGTGATGCAATGGGGAAATTATAACGGTATGCCTCCGCACACAGTTACCATTCTGGACGGAATTAGAAAAGCTTTGGGGAGTGATGACCGGCTTATTTATGAACAAGGCTGCGGATGGGTGGAGAGAGCTCAGATACAGAGCGTCTTCAACCGTTGCAAGACTGCCGACGGGAAACCCGGATTCAGTGCACGCTACTGGAATAACGTGACTCGTGACGGTGAGCCAGTCACTACTGCCCAAGTGACCACTCCTTTCCATTTCTGTACATCCGGTGCCACGGTTTTTGCTCCGGGTGTGAACCTTACCGACTTCTCGGCTACCTACAACAGCGTATTCACTCCCGACCAGTCGGGAGAGGTGGTCTTTGACATCTATGCTTATGGCTCAGGGAGATTGCGGATAAATGGGGAGGAAGTGAGAGGATTCTCCAATCAGCACGGTGGGCAGAAGAGTGCTTATACTTTGCAGGTACAAGCAGGAAAAATGTATGACGTTGAATTGGATTTTGAATATTTCCGTAGCGATGCACTGCTGAACTTCGACCTTGGATTTAAGAATGAAGTGGATGTGAGGAAATCTGTGGAGCGTGTAAAGGATGCTGATATCGTGGTCTTTGTGGGAGGAGTCTCTCCGAACCTCGAAGGCGAGGAGATGGGTGTTGAGCTTCCCGGATTCAGAGGAGGTGACCGTACCGATATCGAGTTGCCTGCTGTCCAACGGGAACTGATTGCCGCCTTGCACCGTGCCGGCAAAAAGGTGGTGTTGGTGAACTGTTCGGGTTCTCCCATCGGTCTGGAGCCGGAAACCGGGAGGTGTGGAGCCATTCTGCAGGCATGGTATCCCGGTCAGGCAGGCGGTACGGCTGTAGCCGAAGTATTGTTCGGTGATTACAATCCGGCAGGACGCTTGCCGGTCACCTTCTACCGTAATGTGTCACAGCTTCCTGATTTTGAGGATTATAATATGACCGGCCGGACTTACCGTTACATGACCCAGGAACCGCTTTTCCCCTTCGGTCATGGATTGAGCTATACCTCTTTCAGCTATGGCGCTGTGGTGCTTGGTTCGGATAATATAAAGTCCGGTGAGAAATTGAGATTGAGTGTCCCCGTAACCAATACCGGCAAATGTGACGGTGAAGAGGTTGTGCAGGTCTATTTGAAGAAAAACGATGATGTAGAAGGACCGAGCAAGGCATTGCGTGCTTTCAAGCGGGTACATATCCCGGCAGGAAAGACGGTCGATGTAGAGTTTGATTTGGGTGATAAAGAGTTGGTGTGGTGGAATCCGCAAAGCAATACCATGTGCGTTTCCGAAGGCAGTTATGAACTGATGGTGGGCGGTAGCTCGCAAACTGCTGGTTTGCTGCGCCGGTCTTTTGTCATTCAGCCTTGATACATCACTGACAGAGTCAAAAAAAGCTTTCCGCTTGAGGGTGAGTTATGACCCTCAAGCGGAATTTTTATATACTGGGAATACATGTTCTTAATAATCCTTAATACTATATGTTAACTCCCTTGTTTCTTTGTACTTCTCTAATTTTAATTGATATATTTGTGATATCATTATGATATCAATTAAATTTATAGAATATGGAAACAAAAGAGTGTGGTTTCAGTGGTTTCAAGATGAATGGCTTTCTGGCCTTGTTCCTTCATTTGGTAGTGCTTACGGCAGTGATAATCTTTGGGTTTATCATTTCTGTGCCTACCTTGATCCTTTCGGTGTGTCTGTGCCTGGTATGGTTCATTATGTTTGCCGGCTATATGGAGCTGGAGCCGAACGAGGCGCGTGCTATGGTGTTCTTTGGCAAATATAAAGGGACGTTCAAGGAGACCGGCTTTTTCTGGGTAAACCCTTTTCTTAATAAGAAGAAGCTTTCGCTTCGTGCACGCAATCTGGATGTGGAGCCAATAAAGGTGAATGATAAGATTGGTAATCCTATTCTCATAGGACTGGTATTGGTGTGGAAGCTGAAGGACACCTATAAAGCCATGTTTGAGATTGATTCACAAACAATGGCTGCATCCGCTCCGACAGCGGGTAATGCCAACCAGGTCAGTCTTGGCAATGCGGTGGCCAACCGTATGAATGCGTTCGAGAACTTCGTCATGATACAGAGTGATGCCGCTCTTCGTCAAGTTGCCGGTCAGTATGCCTATGATGATAATGAGGCTGATACGGAAGAGTTGACACTTCGTTCGGGCGGTGAGGAAATCAATGAACAGCTGGAGCAGAAACTGAATGAACGCCTGGCCATGGCGGGTATGGAAGTGGTGGAAGCCCGCATCAACTATCTGGCGTATGCGCCCGAAATTGCCGCTGTGATGCTGCGTCGCCAGCAAGCATCTGCCATTATTACGGCACGCGAGAAGATTGTGGAAGGGGCAGTCTCTATGGTAAAAATGGCGCTCCATAAACTTTCTGAAGAAGAAATTGTTGAACTGGACGAAGACAAGAAAGCGGCAATGGTCAGCAATCTGTTGGTAGTGCTTTGTGCGGACGAGGCTGCTCAACCGGTAGTCAATACGGGAACGTTGAACCATTGATAAAGGATACGGATGAAAGAGATGGGGGTTATAGGACGATGGGCTCTTATACTGCTCTTGCTGGGCAATGTATATGGGGGCTTTGCACAAGATGCGAATACTGCGCGCGCGCAGCACATTTATGAATTGTTTGTGGCAGGGCAAGGTGACAGTATCCATGCGGCATTGAACCGGGAGTTGCAGGAGAAGCTGGCTCCGGCACTCTTCAATGATTCTTTCCGGCAGGCGGAGAAAATGTTCGGTAAATCCATATCAAAAGGAGAATGGAAGACCGATTCTGCCCAGGGAATTACTATCTATTATTCCGATGTGGAGTTTGAACGCTATAATCTCCGCTTTCTAGTGGCTTTTGATGCTGACGGGGCACTGAATACAATCCGGCTAGTCCCTGCACCTGCTGTTAGCACTGCCCAACCGGTAGCCTATGATAAGACAAAAATGGATGAAAGGGATATTACGCTGGGAGCCGACGGCTACAAGCTTCCCGGAACGTTGACTTTGCCCAAGAGGGCAGTCGGTTCGGATGTATGCAGGGTTCCTTGTGTTATTCTGGTACATGGTTCCGGTCCTCACGACCGTGACGAGACGATAGGTCCCAACAAGCCTTTCCGTGACCTGGCCTGGGGATTGGCGGAACGCGGCATTGCCGTCGTCCGCTATGAAAAACGGACAAAAGCATATGGTGCGGCTTGCGTTCCTGCCGGTCGCGAACTCGATTATGATACTGAGGCCGTGGACGATGCCGTTGCCATAGTGGAGCAGGTAAGGGCTTTGCCCGAGCTGGCTCCTGACAGTGTGTATGTGTTGGGGCACAGCCTGGGAGGTACATTGGCTCCCCGTATTGCCGGGCGTTCGAAAGGTTTGGCAGGTATCATTATCCTTGCCGGACTGGCAAGACCGCTTGAAGATGCTCTTGAGGAACAGTTTTATTATACCTCTTCTTTGACGGATTCTTCAGTCAATGTAAAGGCTCAACTTGATGAACTGAAACAACAGTTGGTGAATGTCAAAAAGCTTGGTACCGAAGAGTTCGATGAGGCAATTCCCTTACCGTTGGGGCAGCCCCGCTCCTATTGGCTGTTTGCCAACGCTTACAAACCGGTGGAGGTTGCCGCTAAACTAAAGCTGCCCATATTTGTTCTTCAAGGGGAGAGAGATTATCAAGTGACTATGGAAGACTTCGGTTTATGGCGTTCCGGTCTGTTGCATTGTAAGAATGCGTACTTCAAATCTTATCCGAAATTGAATCACTTGTTGCAGGAAGGCAGCGGCAAGGCGACTCCGTTTGAGTATAGCCATGCTTCGCCCGTCCCGGCATATGTTATGGATGACATTGCCTCCTTCGTGCGGGGCAAGCAGAATACTCTTTGATTGGTACTTGGTTATATCAAAGTAACTTCAATCATAAATCGTAAATTGTTAAATAGTAAATAAATAGTGGCTAAAAAAGAAACTTCAACCAAAAGCTTTGTCCTCCGTGTGGATGCTGCAACGATGGATGCCATTGAAAAATGGGCAGCCGACGAGTTCCGTAGTACCAATGGACAGCTTCAGTGGATTATCGCTGAAGCATTGCGGAAGAGTGGGCGGATGAAGAAGTCCAAGAATCCTCCTCCGTCTGAAGAGAAAGCAAAGGAGGATTAGTAATAACAGATTCTAAATCGTAGATAATATGATTAATCTTGGTCCTTATTCCGGCAAGAATTGCCCTAATGTCCGTTTCCAACCCACTGTGCTTGACCGTATTCTGGAAGGTACGGCCCTGCTTATCGTGCTCGTTACGTGGATTAGCATTTTAATAGTTCTTTTACCATTTATCCTCCTTTTTCATCTTTATTTGTTGTTATAAATCTGCCATTACCTACTAATGGTTACTCTTTCTCTTCTTTTCGCAATTTTTAGGTATTGTTCTCCTTTTTAACTACCTCTACCTTTGCTCCCAACAAAAATTAAGATAAAAGATGAGAAAATTAACTGGCTTATTCGTTTTATGTTTTTTGCTTTCTGCCAATGCTTTGCAGGCTGCTGAACCTGAAAAAGTTACTTCTGCAGCAGAGAGTACGGAGATTTCAACAGACAAAGAGAAAAAGGAAAAAGTAGCGAATGATGGCGACAACTACAAGAAATTCCGTTTCGGTGGATACGGAGAAATGGTTGCAAGTTTTAAGGATTATGGTATTAACCGTTTCTATGGTGCGCCTGAAGGCAATCCAGACAAACATAGGAATACAATTTCTATACCCCGTTTCGTGTTGGCTCTGGATTACAAGTTCAATTCCAAATGGATACTCGGTGCTGAAATCGAGTTTGAATCCGGTGGTACGGGTACTGCTTATGAACTTGAGAATACGGAAAACGGTGAGTATGAAACGGAGGTGGAAAAGGGTGGCGAAGTGGCTATCGAGCAATTCCACATTACCCGTTTAATTGTTCCACAATTCAACATACGTGCCGGTCACGTCATTGTCCCGGTAGGATTGACCAACGCCCATCATGAACCAATCAATTTCTTTGGAACTTATCGGCCGGAAGGAGAGACAACCATCCTTCCTTCTACGTGGCATGAAAACGGACTCGAGTTTTTTGGTTCTTTTGGAAAAGGATATGCCAGCTTTGATTATCAGGCCATGATAGTGGCCGGTCTGAATGCCAATGGCTTTGACCGTAACACCTGGATAGCAAGTGGCAAACAAGGCATCTTTGAAGAAGACAACTTTACTTCACCGGGCTATGTGGCTCGTCTGGACTATAAGGGGGTTCCGGGGTTGCGTATAGGTGCTTCGTTCTATTACTGCGCTGATGCCGGTTCCAATTCTGACAAAGCGGATACTTATTCGTCTACCGGTAAGATTCCGGTAAGAATTTATACGGCAGATGCCCAATACCGTAATAAATATGTGGTTGCCCGTGCCAATATGGTATACGGAAATTTGGGTAATTCAGCGAAGCTTAGTGAGGCAAATACCAAATTGTCGAATAAATCTCCTTACAGCCGTATAACCCCCATTGCAAAGAATGTAGTCAGTTATGCAGCCGAGGCCGGTTTGAATATCAGCGCTTTCTTCAAAGGAAACAGGAAAGTTCCGGTTATCTACCCCTTTGCACGTTATGAATATTATAATCCGCAAGAAAAGGGAGAGGCCAGCCAGATAATGGAGAAACGTTGTCAGGTAAGCATGTGGACTGCTGGATTGAATTGGTATGCCTTGCCTAATCTGGTGGTAAAGGCTGACTACACTACCCGCCAAATCGGAACAAACAAGGTTTTTGGAACTGGCAAGTATAATAGTGAAAATGAGTTTTCGATTGGTATTGCCTATATCGGTTGGTTTGTCAAGAAGTAGATGAATAGTAATCAATTAATTTTATACAGATGAGGAAAAATTTCTTTTATGCGGCAGCTTTGGTATTAGGGCTGGCATTTACGGCTACTGCTTGTAGCGATGATGATGACAACAGTACAGTTAATCCTGCTGACATTGAGTATAACTCGGAGAATGCGGCAAGTTGGCACAACTACATGAGAAATGTGGCGGCTTTGTTGAAGGCAGATGCCACCAATCTTTATGATTCTTGGAATACGAGTTATAAGGGTGGGGCAAGTTTTGCAACTTCCTTCAAAGCTCATAATGGTGCCTATAACTTTTCAAGTGCCTGGAACTGTATAGAGCAGGTTATCGACGGTTGTGTTGAAATCTCCAATGAGGTAGGTGAGACGAAGATTGGTGATCCATATAATAAATATATGGCAAACAATGTTACAGAGGCCCTCTATGCTGTTGAGTCATGGTATAGCTGGCATTCCCGTGATGATTATACCAATAATATTTACTCAATCCGCAATGCCTATTACGGCTCTTTGGACGGTAAGGTGAGCGACAAGTCAATTTCAAAATTGGTGGCTGGAGTCAATGCGGAGTTGGATATGAAAGTGTCGGCAGCTATCACTACGGCAGCATCGGCTATTCAGGCTATTCCCCAACCTTTCCGTAATAATATCAACAGTCAGGAAACGGTAGCGGCTATCAAGGCTTGTGAAGAACTGGAAAGTGTATTGGATAAGGAGTTGAAACCTTATATCAGGGACAATAGCACCATTAACAGCAATGAAGCACTTGACCCGATTGTTGAAAATTATGTCAATGTTGTGGTTTTGCCTACCTATAAGGATTTGAAGGAGAAGAATAGTACGCTGTATGACGCTGTGGTGGCTCTTGCCAACAATCCCTCTAACAGTGCTTTTGAGACGGCATGCAATGCTTGGATAACAGCCCGTGAACCTTGGGAGGAAAGTGAGGCGTTCCTATTTGGGCCAGTGGATGAGCTGGGGCTTGACCCGAATATGGATAGTTGGCCTTTGGACCAGAACGCCATTGTCCAGATTCTGAATTCCCAGAAATGGGGCGATTTGGAATGGAGCGAGGGTGATGATGATGCAAAAGTTGAATCTGCCCAAAATGTACGCGGATTCCATACTTTAGAATTCCTGCTTTTCAAGGATGGCAAGCCTCGTACAGTTAAATAAGAATTATTTATAAACAATACTCAAGAAGTAAAGGGGGGGATTTGGAGAATCCTGCCTTTACTTCTTTGGCATGTTTGGATATGCCATTATTAAAAAGTAGATAAAGATGATGAATCGTTTAATGAGATATTCATGTCTTCTCCTTTGTTTGTCGGCAGGTTTGACTGCTTGTGATGATGATGGGATTGACGTGTTGGATATAGAGATTCCTGAAGGATACGCTCTGTCTGCCGGAACGTCCACAATCTTCATGAATTCATCCAAGGCCTATGATTCACCGGCAGACTGGGTGTCGGGTGTTTACAACAGTCGCTTTAATGATGGTGACGGGCTTTACGATGATGTGCGTACGAGTAGCAATGGCATGGGAGGTGGTCTTGGCCCGGTCTATGCGGGGTATTCTTGTGGCAGTTGTCATCGTAATGCCGGCCGTACCAAACCGACGCTGTGGAGTGAAGGTGGATCGGGTAGTTACGGGTTTTCCTCGATGCTGGTTTATATAAGCCGCAAGAATGGTGCGTTTTTTCAGGATTATGGTCGTGTTCTCCATGACCAGGCAATTTATGGAGTGAAACCGGAGGGAAAGCTTTCTGTGGAGTATACTTATGAGACTTTTACCTTTCCCGACGGAGAGAAGTATGAACTTTGCAGACCGGTTTATTCCATATCCGAATGGTATGCTGACAGTATAAAGCCTGAAGATATGTTCTGTACGGTGCGTATCCCGTTGAGACATGTCGGTATGGGGCAAATGATGGCTTTGGAACCTACGGAGATTGAAGCGCTTGCTGCAAAAAGTAATTATCCGGAGTATGGTATAAGTGGCCGTTGCAATTACATTACCGAACGTGGTGTGAGAAGCTTGGGGCTGTCGGGAAATAAGGCTCAACATGCGGATTTGACTGTTGAACTTGGTTTTTCAAGTGATATGGGTGTTACCAATAGCCGCTATCCGGAAGAGATATGCGAGGGGCAGTCCCAGGTGAATCAAGGCAGCATGATGGGGCTTTCTTATGCCCAGTTGGATGTTTCTACAGAAGATATGGAAGATGTTGACTTGTATATGCAGAGTCTTGGTGTTCCTGCACGGCGTAATGTGAATGACCCGCAGGTGATAAGGGGAGAACAGAATTTCTATAAAGCCAAGTGCCATCTTTGCCATGTCACCACGTTGCATACCAAGCCTCGGGGCTCCGTGCTGTTGAACGGTACCCGTTTGCCATGGTTGGGAAGTCAGACAATTCACCCCTATTCGGATTTTTTGCTGCATGATATGGGCTCCGAAATTATGGGAGTCGGTCTGAATGATAACTATGTAAGTGGGTTGGCGCGTGGCAATGAATGGCGCACTACTCCGCTTTGGGGTATCGGGCTTCAGGAAAAGGTAAACGGACATACCTACTTCTTGCACGATGGCCGTGCCCGCAATCTTGTTGAAGCCATAATGTGGCATGGGGGAGAGGGAGAAGCATCGAAAAATCTCTTTAAGAACATGAGCAAGGATGACCGTGATGCCCTGATTGCATTTTTAAATTCACTTTAGAACTAATAAGCTTTATATAAAAAGTAATTATGAAGAAATTTTTATATGTCGCCATGCTGGCTGTTTTGCCTTTGACCGCTATGGCGCAACATGAGGAAGATACGGAGAATGGTGTAGTGTCATTGGCCGGAAGAGAAGGTTTTACCATTGAAACAAAGAAAGGTGACTTTGTTTTCAAGCCTTATCTGTTGGTACAAACGAGTGCTAATTTCAATTGGTATGATGATGAAGGCTTGGATAAGGCTTATAACCAAGATAATATTGCCAATTCGGGTTTTTCCATTCCTTATGCCGTACTTGGCTTTACTGGCAAGGCTTTTGGAAAAGTAGCTTTCAATCTGTCCATCAATGCTGCTGCAAGTGGAGGAGCGCTGTTACAGCAGGCGTGGTTTGATGTACAGCTGAAAAAACAATTTGCGATTCGTGTCGGAAAGTTCAAGACTCCATTCTCGCATGCCTATCTGACAACTCTTGGCGAAACACTGCTTCCCCAGTTGCCGGTTTCTCTGACGTCTTCTGTAATTTTGCCTTATTCGTTGAATGCCGTGACGCCTAATATCGGTACGGGATTTGACCTGGGTGTTGAAATTCACGGTCTGGTGGCAGATAAGTTCGGTTATGAAGTCGGCTTGTTCAATGGAACCGGAGCTTCCGTGAATACAGCTTCAAAGACGATGAGTGATGACTGGCATATCCCTTCATTGCTGTATGCCGGACGTCTGACTTATATGCCCAAGGGGGTGATGCCTTCCACACAAGGTAATCCTAACCGTTTGAACGAGGATAAGATATTATTCGGTCTTTCGGGTTCTATCAATGTGGAGAGTGAAAATGAGAGTACCAATGATACCCGTGTGGGGTTGGAATTTGCCATGTTGAAGAACAAGCTCTATCTGGCGGCTGAAGCTTATTATATGAATGTAGGTTTCACCAAACGGCAAAAGATAAATGAATCGTATAGCTTTTTAGGCGGTTATGTGCAAGGTGGTTACTTTGTCGCTCCCCGCCTACAGCTTGCCGCACGCTACGATATCTTCAATCGTAACGGTACGGATGACGACGGTTTCCTGAATATGCCTGCTGTAGGTATGAATTACTTTTTCAGAGGATGCAACTTGAAATTGCAGGCAATGTATCAGTATGTAGCCCGTTGGGGACACGACACGCAGCTCGACCGTGATAATGATAATTTAGGTCTGGCCACTCACTCTGCCACGGTGATGCTTCAATATACATTCTAAATGAAGTCAGGAAAGGATTCGTCTATGAAAAAATACATTCTTTTCTTTTTTCTGCCCGTGCTTCTTATAGGTCTGCATGCATGCGATGAGGGGAGAATTTATGAGAATGCCGTAGTGGCCACGGGTGAAGGACGCACAGTGAAGATGACAGGCCGGATTAGTGGTGTGGATAAGTGGTCGGGCGACTATAGTGTGGTAGTGGCAGGATTTGATGATGAAAGCGATTATGCCATTGTTTCAAAGGTTGTTCCGGTATCCGAATCGGATAATGATGAAATCCAGTTGACAATGTCCGGCATAACGGATGAGGTGACAACTGTCGAGCTATGTGTAATCAATAAGTTGAGAAAGCGCATTGTCAGTTTGGTGGCAATGGAATGTACTGAAATCGCTGATACTATACTTATGGATGCAGGAACAGTTGATGCAAGTATGTACAATGCCATTCAACAAAAAATATTCAATGCCACTTGTACGGCTTGCCATGGTCTTAGCACCACTCCGGGTGGTGGCTTGAATCTGCTGGAAGGACATAGCCATGCTGATCTGGTCAACCGGGCTTCAACGACGGTGGACGGTAAAATGAGGGTTATGCCCGGCAATGCGTCAGAAAGTGTCTTGCATCTCATATTGGGTACGGACATCAGCTCGGATTGGCGTATAGACCATTCTCAGATGATAACCTCATCTGATATGCAGTCTTTGATTGGCAACTGGATTGACGATGGTGCACAGCCGTAATAATGATGGGCCTTACTGGTAATACCGGTACTTTTTTGAACAACAACGACTAATTGATATTTAATATGAAAGATAAACAACAACAAACTAATCAATCGGAGAATACCTTAACCGAAATCTTTAAATATGAGGTAGAAGCGGGTGTTTCGGAATATCATGTAATGATTCATGCCACCAGACCGGAAGCGACTTATGAAGAACAGCTGAATGCGGTGGTCGACACTTACTGCCAACTGCGTGAAAGTGAACTACAAGGTGCTGTTGCCATCTTTAAACGCTACTTTCTAAGTGACGCCGCCAATCAGGCAGATATGCTACTGGCGCTTTCGGCAGAATGTTCGGATTGTGCACTCTCCGTGGTAGAGCAGCCGCCGTTGAACGGTACAAAGATCGCACTGTGGGTCTATCTGCAGAAAGGTGTGGAAACACAGGTACTTCATAACGGATTGTTCGAAGTGAGACATGGCGCCTACCGTCACCTTTGGGGAGGCGGCTCTTTCAATCGTGCAGCCAATTCGGAATACCAGACCCGTCTGCTGTTGAATGACTATGTGATGCAGCTGATGGAACAGGGCTGCAAGCTGGCTGATAATTGCATACGTACCTGGTTCTTTGTACAGAACGTGGATGTGAATTATGCCGGAGTGGTGAAGGCACGTAATGAGGTGTTTGTTACCCAGGACTTGACGGAGAAGACTCATTATATTTCCAGTACCGGTATCGGTGGCCGTCATGCCGACCCAAAAGTGACGGTTCAGATGGATACTTATGCTGTAGATGGTTTGAAATCTGAACAAATTCACTACCTTTACGCACCGACACATCTGAATCCCACATACGAATACGGTGTGAGTTTCGAGCGAGGTACGTATGTGGATTATGGCGACCGTCGCCAGGTGTTTATTTCGGGTACTGCGAGCATCAATAATAAAGGTGAGGTGGTATATCCCGGAGACATTCGCAAGCAGACGGAACGTATGTGGGAGAATGTGGAGGCTTTGTTGAAAGAGGCTGGCTGTACGTTTGATGATTTAGGACAGATGATTGTTTATCTGCGGGATGTTGCAGACTATACCGTGGTCAAAGGAATGTATGACGAACGTTTTCCGGATACTCCGAGAGTGTTTGTATATGCTCCCGTATGTCGTCCGGGTTGGCTGATAGAGATGGAATGTATGGGAGTCAAGTCTTTAGAAAACAAGGAGTTTGCTCCATATTGATTTTTTACTTTTAATTGATAGCTCTTAATTGAAAAAGTTTCTCATAGCTGTTTATGGTTGTTTGCTGCTCTTACTTGCTGCAACTACGTTTGTAGAGCAGACATACAGTACGGATTTTGTAGAAAAGCATGTTTATCATACGATTTGGTTCTGTTGTTTGTGGGGAGCCCTTGCTGCGATGACTGTTGTTGTGCTTGTAAGACTGCGGTTGTGGCGGCATCTCCCGACGTTGTTGTTGCATGGCTCCTTCCTCGTGATTTTGGCGGGAGCCATGACTACGTTTCTTTGTGGCCGGAAAGGATATGTGCATCTTACTGTCGGCAGTGAGGTGAACTGCTTTTTGGAACAAGACGGCAGGCAGGTTGTAGAGTTACCGTTCACCTTACGTCTGGACAGTTTCCGGATTGAGTACTATCCGGGTACGGATGCTCCTGCAGATTATATCAGCTATATTCACGGTGAGACGCCCGTCTCCATGAACCGTATTCTTTCACGGCAGGGGTTCCGCTTTTATCAGTCTTCCTTTGATGAGGATATGCAGGGGAGCTGGCTGACAGTGAATTATGACCCGTGGGGGATAGGGATTACCTATAGTGGATACCTCTTGTTAGGTGTCTCCATGCTCTGGATGCTGGTCAGCCGGGGAGGAGAGTTCCGCAGGCTGCTGAGGCATCCGTTGTTGAAGAAGGGAGGAATGTTTGTCCTATTGTTGCTGTGTCTGGGAAGTGGGGTACATGCGCAGAAGAGAAGCCTTCCGGCACTGGCACGCAAGCAGGCGGATAGTCTTGCCCGTAAGCAGGTGATTTATAATGACCGTGTGGTTCCTTTCAATACCCTTGCGCGCGATTTTGTACTGAAACTGACGGGAAAATTGTCTTATGGAGGCATGACGCCGGAGCAGGTGATTGGCGGATGGCTTCTGCGTCCGGAGGTTTGGCAGAATGAGCCGATGATTTATATCAAAAACGAGGCACTCCGTCGCCTGCTTCATTTGGAGACACCCTATGCATGTCTGGCTGATTTGTTCGACGGTGAGAAGTATCGCTTGCAGAAGTTCTGGAAGGGGAAGCAAGACCATCATCGGAAAATGACTTCTCTGGAAAAGGCCATTGTAGAGGCGGATGAAAAGGTGGGACTGATTTTGATGCTCCAAAATGGTACATTGATTCGTCCTTTGCCGGAAGACGGGAGTGTGGAGCCTGTTTCCGATACTAAAATACAAGCCGAATTGCTGTATAACCGTATTCCTTTCAGCAAATTGCTGTTCATGTTCAACCTTACGGTGGGGATGCTGGCTTTCTTCCGTCTGCTGTATCGCGGCTGCGCCGTTCGTCGGTCAGACTCTTCCGGTAGGATTGTAGCGCTCTCTTTCTCTTCGCGTTTGGCAGATACTTTTTTCCCGTTTTCTCTTTATGCGGCGTTTCTCTTTCAGCTCTTCGGGTATGGTCTGAGGTGGTACATCGGCGGGCGTATCCCGTTGGGTAATGGATACGAAACGATGCAGTTCATGGCATTGTGTGCGCTGTTCCTGGCTTGTCTGTTTCGGCGGCGCTTCCCGTTTATGGTGCCTTTCGGTTTTTTGCTGTCCGGTTTTGCCTTACTGGTGTCCTATTTGGGACAGATGAATCCCCAAATCACTCCCTTGATGCCCGTGCTCGTTTCTCCGTGGCTCAGTACGCATGTGTCGTTGATAATGATGTCTTATGCTTTGTTTGCCTTTATGATGCTGAACGGCATACTGGCATTGTGTCTTCGCCGTTCAGCCCGGATGTTGATGCTGCTCAGCCGATTGCTGCTTTATCCCGCCGTTTTCTTTTTGGGAGCCGGCATTTTTCTGGGTGCGGTTTGGGCCAATGCTTCTTGGGGGCGTTATTGGGCTTGGGACCCGAAGGAAGTATGGGCGCTGATTACCTTTATGGTTTATGGAGCGGCGTTCCATGCGCGCAGCCTGCGCATTTTCCGCAGTCCGTTATTCTTCCATATCTATATGGTTGCCGCCTTTCTGACAGTCCTGATGACCTATTTCGGGGTGAACTACATCCTTGGAGGAATGCACAGCTATGCCAATGCCTGATTTACGGGTGGTTCTACCTATTTATGATGACTGACTTGTTTTATTATACCTAATTTAAGTGATTGCGTACTGTCTGCCGATGCCCTATCTTTGCAACATCAGATTTGAATGAATTAGTTAGTCATAATTACGTAACCACTTTTATGAAGATAAAAGGATCCCCGCTTCCCGATGTGATATCGTGAAGCGGGGATTTGTGTATGGCGTGACGGATACTGTGGGTAAGGTTGGATAAGGATACTTGTGGGGCATAAAGAGTCATAGGATGGGGAGGGATGACATAGGGGATGAGCTTTGTCTTCAGGCACAAGATAAACCTTAATCAATAGGCAGAGGGCTTTTCCCGTATGGAGGAGCATACTTTTGCAAGGGATTCATCCGGTTTTTCCCTATAGGCCGCAGCGGGTAGGGAAACGGTTGCCGGAAGAATCTTATAGAGAGTCCTTGATGTCGCTCAATTCTACCAGCTTGTTGACAATAGCGTAGATGGTGAGCCCTGCCGGAGAATGTATCTGCAGTTTGCGTGCAATGTTACGGCGATGGGTAATGACGGTATGGATGGAGAGGTAGAGTTTGTCGGCGATGGCTTTGTTGGTCATGCCCTTCACAACGCAGGTGATGATTTCCTTTTCGCGCTGGCTCAGGGTTTCTTGTTCGCTGTCTTTTTCCTCTTCCTCCTCGGTGTGTAGCAAGTGGTTGATTTTGGAGGCGATGACATCTACGTCATCGCACATGGCGAAGTTCTCGTCATATTCCTTCAATATGTTGTTGTCGATGACGGAGCATACCATAGCAATGTACTTGATACCGGATTTTCCGTGTTCTGCCTTGAAGGCGGGCAGGTCGAACCAGCCACCGAAAGTGGGGTTGATGATGATAATGTCTGCCGGATGCATGTGAATGTAGTTCTGCAGCGATTCCGGAGAAGAAACCTCAATAGGGTGTGCATTCAAGTTGGGAATACGCTTCAAAACAGCCGTCAGGCCACTCCGGATGATGACCGAAGTTTCTGCAATGACAATCTTCAAAGAAGTATTATTGTTCATTTTTCAGTTTCCTTTCTATTTGCGCTACGGCGGGAACAAACATATAATCTTCTACCTGGCAGTGGGTGGCAAGGTCTTGTTCGCAGTTGAATATATCGAACAAGACCGCATTCAGGAGATTGTTGTTCTCCTTTTCCGGGTAGTATTTGATGATGATGTTCTTCAGCTCTTTCAGTTTGGTATCTATCTGATTATGTTTGCTGGCAAAAGTGGCGATGTTGTATTCATCCGATAGGTTGCCTTGGAGTAATTGCTCTACATAGGTGAATACGGCCTGGTTTTCATATTCCATGTGGCGGCGTACTTCCTTGGCATATTCATCGAAGAACTTCAGGATGAGGTAGGCTACATCGTTTGTACTGGAACAATCGATGGCTTCGATGAGTTTGCGGCGGATGGCCGGCAGGTTGAAGTCGAGGAAATATGTGTGGGCACGCTTCAGATAATCCATAAGGGCGGGAATGGAAAAATCACTTTCATTACCGCTGTAAGAGTATTGTTCTTCGCTGATAAAGTTGGCTACGGCGAGGAATGTAGGGCAATCGACGCCTTGTGCTTCGCAGACGTCCTTCACGCTCTTGTCTCCGAATCCTAATGACAGTCCGAAGCGGCTCATCACCATTAATAAGGAGTAATTGTCACAGATGAGGTCACTCATCTTGTCCGTGGAGCGGTACTTATGTTGCTCATTCATTGTATGTTATTGTTTTTAATTCTCTGATTCGTGCGCAAAGTAACGGCTTTTATCCGAGAACTGCAATCACTATTAGTAGGTATTTTGCTTGTCGGGAGACGGTTGGAGACTGGTGTTTGCCGAATAAACTAAAAGCTTTAGTTTTATTTAACGAGAGAAATTAGTTTTTGAACTAGATAATTTAGTTATTTGCGGAAAACAAAGAATGTTATGAAAGGATTGACTGCAAAAGAAGAAGAAATCATGGGCTTTTTCTGGGAAAAGGGACCCTTGTTTGTGAAGGAAATGCTGGCATTCTATGAAGAGCCGAAACCACATTTCAATACTTTGTCCACCATTGTGAGAGGATTGGAGGATAAGGGATTCTTGAGCCATCATACGTACGGCAACACGTATCAGTATTATGCGGTGGTCAGCGAGGAGGATTTCCGCAAGCGGACACTGAAGAACGTTATCAGCAAATATTTCAATAATTCCTATCTCAGCGCAGTGTCGTCTCTGGTGAAGGAAGAGGATATATCCCTGGAAGAACTGAAGCAGTTGATACAAGACGTGGAAAAGGGAAGGGACTGAGATTGTTGAGACTCTAATAACTCTGGCTTATGAAAAACATCGGATTGGTTTGTTTGCTGCTGGTAAGTATTTGCTGCGGATTGCAGGCAAAGAAAATCGTAAAGGTACCCTATTTCATGGCATGCAATACGCGTAGCATTGAAGTGGAGCAAGTGACGCTTGGAAAAGATACGACCTGGCTGGCGGTGAGGCTTTATGGCATGCAGGGCGATAGGGTCAGGATTGATTCGACAGCTGTGTTGCGGGCATCCGGAAAGGATTACGGATATTTGGGAAATACCGGTTTTGCCAGGGATGAATGGACGCATATTCCCGCTTCCGGTGAAATGACTGCTGTTTTGAAGTTTAGTCCGCTTCCGATGGATACTGAGAGCTTTGATTTTGTAGAGACACCGGACAGTGATGAAGGATGGGTAATTTATGGTATACAGCTCAACGGAGAGAAACCTCGGGTGGATATTTCCGAACGTTTGCGGAATAAGAAACCGGATGAGGTTTTGCCATTGCCCGGACCGGAATTGAATATGGGAAAGACTGTCATAAAGGGGCAGATATTGGGGTATAAACCGGAGTATGGAGTGACGTTACGCTACTATGACTCGCCTTGGTTCTTCATGTATTTCACCGGTAAGGACTTGAAGATAGCGGAGGATGGCACGTTCCGTTATGAGACAGAGGTGCTGTTGCCGAGCGGTGCTACGCTGTGGATATCCCGTTCGAAAATAGAATTGTTTCTCGTTCCGGGTGGAGAACTGGATGTCACAATCAATCTGCCTGAAATATTCTATTCGCAAAGCCGTCTTTTAAGCCGGAAAAGGGATGGTGTAACGGACAACTGTGTTTGGTTTGAAGGAGACTATGCCGGTCTGAATACCGAGTTGCTGCGGTTCGGTGAAATGAAAAGCTTATCGGGAGCTGATGATTTTTATGCAGATATTTGTGGGATGACTCCGCAGGCATATAAAAAGTATCTGTTCAGGCATTATGAAGATATGCAAAAGAAACTTGTAAAAAACAAGGATATGAGCCAGGCTTGCCGTACTTATATCCGGGCAAATCTGGATATGAATCTGTTCAGCCTTATCTATAATTACAAGAGTAACCTTAGTTATGCCCCGATGCTTTCGGGCAGGAAGGGGGTGAAAAGGGCGGACATGACGGTGGACAGTACCTCATACTTCAAGGAAATACTGCAACTGGATATTCTGCATACCCCCGAACAGAAATATTACAATTATTATACGGACTTTGTGAAGACCGCTACCGGAAATTTCCGGGATAAGTTTGTGCAAGACCCTCTTTGGCCGGACATGCTTCTTGCCGGGCGTGCTTCCCGTAATCTGAGCAAGTACATGCCTTTGACTGAGGAAGAGCGTCGGACGGTGGACAGCATCGCTTCTCCCGACCTCAGGCAATTGTTCCTGATGAGAAACGGGAGGATTGAAGCCGAACTGAAATCAGAGCTGGAAGCTACTAAGGGAAAGACCGGATATAAGATTGTTGAGGTGGAAAAGGAGGTAGCGGCAGACAGTTTGTTGCAGGTCATTACTCGTCCTTATCGTGGCAAGATGGTACTGGTGGATATGTGGAACACCTGGTGTGGTCCTTGTATGCGGGCCATGAAAAGCCTGAAACCGTTGAAAGAGGAGCTGAAAGAGGTGGTTTATCTATATATTGTCGACGAAACATCTCCTGAAGGAAAATGGAAAGTAATGATACCGGATATACCCGGTATTCACTGTCGCATTAGCAATGAGCAAAGTACGGCATTGGCAAAGCTGTACGAATATCCGGGTATCCCGACCTATTTCGTCGTGAACCGTGAAGGAGATATTTCCTACAAAGCAACCGGATTTCCCGGAGTGGAGATGCTACGGAATGAACTGACCAAGTAACTGTAAATAGTAAATCGTAAATCCCTAAATAGTAAATAATACCATGGGTCTGTTTTTTGTTTATATACTCAAATCTTCTGTTTGCCTGGCGATATTCTATTTGTTTTATCGCTTGTTGCTGGCACGCGAGACGTTTCATCGTTTCAACCGTTTTTCATTGTTGGGCATTTTGCTGTTGTCCTGCCTATTGCCTTTGGTAGAGGTAAGTGTGAAGCAGGAGACGGAAGTGCACCAGACGATGCTGACATTGGAGCAGTTGCTGATGATGGCGGATGCAGTGAATGCCACTGAGGCCGGAGCAAGGGCTGAAACGGCAACAGTCACCTGGATACAAGTGGCGCTGCTTGTCTATCTGGCAGGAATCGTTTTCTTTGCCTTCCGCAACGTATATTCGTTGGTACGGTTACTGATGTTGCTGAAATCGGGTAAAAAAGAGGATATCGGCAGCTACTTACCGGGCAGGAAAGAGCGCGTTACTTTGATTGTACACAACTGTGACATCGCTCCGTTCAGTTGGATGGGATATATTGTCATTTCACGGAAAGACTTGGAGGAGAACGGACGGGAAATCCTTATCCACGAGCTTGCCCATATCCATAACCGCCATTCCTGGGACTTGCTGGTGGCTGATGTCTGCATTTTCTTTCAGTGGTTCAATCCGGCATCATGGCTCCTGAAGCAGGAATTGCAGAATATCCATGAGTTTGAAGCGGATGAAACGGTGATAAAGGAGGGTGTGGATGCAAAACAGTATCAACTATTATTAATAAAAAAAGCTGTCGGCACAAGGCTCTACTCTATGGCCAACAGCTTTAATCACAGTAAACTTAAAAAACGTATCACTATGATGTTAAAAGAAAAATCAAGCCCGTGGGCACGTTTGAAGTATCTTTATGTACTTCCGGTAGCTGCCATTGCAGTGACAGCTTTTGCCCGTCCCGAAGTCTCCGATAAAGTGGAGAAGATTTCAAGCGTCAAAGTTAACGATTTGGCTGCAATTGTAGAAACAAAAGTGGCGGAAAGTGCAGGTGACACTACGAAGCCTGCCGATGTGAAGTATGTACCGGCGGAAGTCCGCAAGCGGTTGAAGGGAACTCTGGTCTTCGAGGTGGCAGAGGAGATGCCGGAATTTCCCGGCGGCGGAATGAGTGCTTTCATGGATTATATCAAGACGAATATGCGTTATCCGGCATCTGCCAAAGAGAACGGTACGCAGGGACGGGTCACTGTCCAGTTTGTGGTGGATGAAGATGGAAGCATCAAGGACTCCAAGGTGCTCCGTTCTGTGGATAAGGATATGGATGCCGAGGCGCTGCGATTGATAAACACTATGCCGAAGTGGAAGCCGGGGAGACAGAAGGGGCAGCCGGTGGCTGTGAAATTTACGGTGCCGGTGATGTTCAGGCTGGACGACGACAAACTTGAAAAAACTTCTTCTGCCAATGGTATTACAGTTGAAGGATATGCAGGTAATGGGAAAGAGCCATTGTATATTGTGGATGGAAAAGAGGTGACGCCATCTGTCATGAGTGCATTGAATCCTGATAAGATAGAACGTGTAACGGTTTTGAAAGATAAATCTGCCACGGATTTATATGGAGAAGAGGGACAGAATGGCGTTGTTCTGATAACCCTGAAACAAGGAACTCCGGGTATGGTTATCCGCCGGGGTAATGAGGTGGCAGAGAATGCTAAAGTACAGCATAAGAGTAGTCTTGATTTAATAAAGACTGTCTATATTGATGGAGAAAAGGTTGACTTGGGTACTAAAACTATCGATGATTTAATACCTGCCGAGAATATTGAGGGTATTGAGGTGAAGAAAGAGGCAGGTGGAAAAGGTGAGATTTACATCACTACTAAAAAAACTAAAGCTGTAGAAAAGACCATTGCCAAAGGCAATATGAAAGTGGAAGGCAAAGTGGTGGATGAGCAGGGTGAGCCTGTTATCGGTGCGGCTGTTCTGATAGAAGGTACCACTACGGGAAGCGTTACCGATGTCAATGGCAATTTTGTCCTTTCTGTACCTTCTAAGGATGCTGTATTGGTTGTTTCGTATATAGGTATGGCTACCGGCAAAGTGAAGGTGCAGCCCAAGCTTACGATTACGCTGAAAAGTGAATAGTCTCTAACAATTATGATAAGGAAAATTCTCTCTTTGTTTCTGATTCTGGTAGCTGTGGGGGCAGGGCTTTGCTCTGCCCAGACAGCCGGTAAGAAATATTATTTGGTGGGCGGGCTTTTCTTTGAAGGCATGCCGCCTGGTGTGGGTTCGGACAACGTGGCGGCTTTCATAATACATGAGGACGGCGCGAGACACGAGGTTACGGAACTCCGCTTGCGCAAGGGCATTGTGCTGTCTGAGGAGGTGAGAGAATATGCTACTCCTGCCGACGAGGTGCCTGGTGCGGAAGCTTTCTTGATGAGTTACCGTGGAGGAACGGGGAAGAAGTTGCCGATAGGCGGTGCCGTACAGACTTTGAAGAAGGAAGAATGGATAGGAAAGGCTTTTCCGGAATTCAAAGTGAAAGACATAGAAGGACAGGAGTGGAGCAAGGCCGATGTGACGGGACGTCCTATGGTCTTGAACTTCTGGTATACCGGCTGTGGTCCTTGTATCCGTGAAATGCCGGAGCTGAACAAATGGATAGAAGTCTATCCTGATGTAACCTATCTTGCTACGACTTTTGACAGTGCTGCACAAATAAAGAAAATTGTAGAGAGCCGTCCTTTCCTCTTTACCCAGATAGCCGATGACTTGTTTTTCTTCGAGACCTTTCATGTGAGTGGTATGCCGGTCACTATACTGGTGGATAAGAAAGGCATTATCCGTCATATAGAACAAGGTACTGGAACTGCGAAACTTCGGTATATGCAGGATAAGTTGCAGAAACTTGTCAGCGAATAATTCTTTCCTGATGAATAGGGGATAAGGATTTCAGAGGATTTCTTTTGCCCTTTCACAGATTATCATACCTTTGCGAATATAAATCTAAGGAAGGCAAGGTTATGATAAAACATCTTTTTTTAATATGGGGACTGCTTGCGGCACTCACTGCTGAGCCGGTTCTGGCTTGTACATCTGCCGTCGTTTCTGGAAAGGTTACTCCTGACGGCCGTCCGTTGCTATGGAAAAACCGTGATACGGACTATCTGCGAAATCATGTTGCTTATATAAAAGGGGAGAAGTATAACTTCATTGCCGATGTGAATAGTGCTAACTTTCCTGCCTTGAAAGAGGCATGGATGGGTACAAACTCCGTTGGTTTTGCCTTGATGAACACCCAATCCTACAATCTGGTGGAAGTGAAAGATGGGGAAGAACGGGGGGCAGCCAACGGGAGGATTATCTACCGTGCCTTGGAGGTTTGTGCCACGGTGGAGGATTTCTGCCATTTCCTCGATACCATTTCCAAGCCCAGCTTGATAGAGGCCAATTTTGGCGTAATCGACGCTCAAGGCGCTGCCGCCATGTTTGAGGTGGATTATTATAAATATACGATGTATGATGCCAATAATCCCAAAGATGCTCCTTACGGCTACATTGCCCGTACCAACTTCTCTTTTGCCGGTGAAGCAAATCGGGGGGCAGGTTATGTACGCTATATGGAGGCAGACAGGGTACTGATGAGGGCTTCTGCAACGGGAGGGATCACACCGCAGGGTATATTCAATGATCTTTCACGTTCGTTTCGCAACGGCATGCTTGATATTGATTTGAAGAACGGGAAATTTAATCGCCCGCAAGGTTCCGGTTGGTTTGTCGACCAGGATTTTATTCCCCGTAACAGTACTTCTTGTTCCATTGTGGTGCAGGGCGTAAAACCGGGTGAGAAGGTGGAACTTACTACGATGTGGACAATGCTGGGATATCCTCCTACGGGTATTGCCGTGCCGCTTTGGGTGAAGGATGCGGATAGACTTCTGCCTCCGATGGTATGTTGGGACAAGGCGTGTGCCGCCGCTCCGCTCAGTGATTGGTCACTCCGGCTTTCCAACAATGTCTTTTGTTATAATCAGGGGATGGGAACCAATCGTTATCTGAATTGGGAAAAACTGTACAATATGGAGAATAATGGCTATATGCAGCAGCTTGTTACGGTAGAGGCAGAGGTGTTTCGCCGTACATGCCTATTGTTGGACAGCTGGAGACAGCAAGGAAGCATTGATTCTCAAGAAATGCAGAAGCTTTATCAAGATGTGGAAGCACTTGTCCGAAAGGCTTATACGCCTTTGATGGAACAATGACAGTATTCCAGTATTTCCCCTTCCTGCTCCGGGTGGAACCAGTGGATTTCCTCGTCTCGTTTGAACCAGGTCATTTGCTTACGGGAATAGATGCGTGAGTTCTGCTTTATCTTTTCGATGGCAAAGGGTAATGTCCATTCACCATCCAGGTACTTGAATATTTCTTTGTAGCCTACTGTATTTAGGGAATTTAGACTTTTATGCGGGTAGACCATGCGCGCTTCTTCCACTAAACCCTCTTCCACCATTTGGTCCACCCGGCAGTTGATGCGTTCATAAAGCTCTTCCCGGTTACGTGTTAATCCTATTTTGATGATACGGAAGGGGCGTTCTTTCTTTTGTTGAGTGCGGAAGGAAGTGTAGGCCTTTCCCGTCATGTAGCAGATTTCCAAAGCATGGACTACGCGTTTGGGATTCTTCAAATCTACTATTTTGTAATATTCCGGATCCAACAGCTTAAGTTCCGCACAAAGTCTTTCCAGACCTTCTGTTTCGTATTTGTGCAGCATGAGCTGGCGTGTATCGGCATCTACGGTCGGAATGTCGTCAATTCCTTTACAGACTGCATCTACATACATCATTGAGCCTCCGGTCAGCAGTACGGTGTTATGCTTTGTAAACAGGTCTTCCAGCAGCTTCATCACTTCCGCTTCGTATTGGGCGGCACTGTAATAGTCTGTCAGCTTCAGGGTACCGACGAAGTGATGCTGTACCCGTTGCAGTTGCTCCGGTGTAGGGGCAGCCGTGCCTATCTTTAAATCTGCATAGAGTTGTCTCGAATCGGCCGAGACGATACAAGTATGGAAATGTTCTGCCAATCGGAGGCTGAGCTCTGTTTTGCCTACTCCGGTGGGACCGATAAGTACGATTAGGGTGTGCATGCGGGTAAAAAAATAGGCACGGATTACGCGGATTACACGGAATATTCAATAACAACCGTGTGTTTCCGTGTAATCCGTGCCTAAAAGAAATCTGTATGGTATGTCTGTTTAATATTTCTCTTCTTCAAAGGAGTTTCCGGCTTCGTCCAAACCGCCGAAACCCTCTTTGTCGAAATCTTCCATATCGAAGTCCTGGTCGCCGTAAAAGTTTTCGTCCAAATCAAGGGAACCGCCAGCAGCTGCCATCTCTTCAAAATCAATGGTCTGCTTGGGAGCTTCACCTGCTTTCTTGGTGCATTTGGCTCCTTTCATTTCCTTTCCGGTAATGATTTCAGAAAGCTCGATGAAGAAGCAGCGCTCAGTCATATAATCGAATACATAGAGAAGTTTCTGCTTCTCGTCTTCAACCAGTTCGCTCAGCTGGGTCTCTTTCATCACCCAACTGTCCATTTCCGGATTGTCATCCATTTCTTCCAGCGTAATTTCTTTCTCTTTCTCCCAGTCATCATCGCAAATGAAGAAAGACGTCATCTGGTCGTTAGTGTAGCCTGCCGACTTTAGAATCGCTTCATGGAAGTCATAAAAGGTAGCTTCCGGGTCTATCTGTATTTCTCTGACAAAATCGTCCACCTCATCAGAGATGATTGTAAATCTGTAGATCATGATGATTTATAATTTATGATTTCTGACTTTGTGTAAATCATACGTTTTTCATTTTCCTGCGGGGATAATGCCGCGGGCTGATTCACGTATAAAGTTTACGATATAGCTTATTTCCGGTGTCATTTCCATTTCATCCTCGATTTTCTTCAAGGCATCCGTATTGTTCAGACCGCCTTGATAGATAATACGATAGGCATCATGGATTTTCTCAATGGTCTCGTTGGAGAAGCCACGGCGGCGTAACCCTACCACATTGATTCCCGCATAGCAGATAGGCTCGCGTCCGGCAATGATGTACGGTGGGATGTCCTTGCTGAAACGGCAGCCGCCTTGTATCATTCCATAACCGCCCACATGGCAGAATTGGTGCATCAGTACATTGGCGCTGATGATGGAATAATCGTCGATGACAATTTCACCCGCCATTTTTGTAGAGTTGCCAATGATACAGCTGTTGCCTATCAGAGCATCGTGGGCCACGTGTACACTTTCCATCAGGAGATTGTTGTTACCGACGATGGTTCTGCCTTTGGCAGCTGTACCGCGGTTGACAGTTACGTTTTCACGTATGATATTGTTGTCTCCGATTTCAGCAGTGCTTTCCTCCCCTCTGAACTTTAAATCCTGGGGAATAGCACCGATAACGGCTCCCGGGAAAATGGTGTTTCCATTGCCGATGCGTGCACCGTACAGAATGTTGACATTTGCCATAATCTTGTTGTTATCACCGATTACCACATTCTTGTCAATGAAAACAAAAGGAGCAATCTCTACGTTTTCCCCGATTTTGGCTTCGGGATGAATATACGCTAAGGGACTTATCATATTATTTACGATTTAGCTATTTACGATTTACGATTGAGAATACTTGCGATTTACTGTATATACGATTTTATCCGAATGTGATAATTCTCACGAATAATTTGAATCGTAAATCGTAAATAGTCTAATCGTAAATTTTATTATTTGTTCTTAACTATTTGCGCCATAAACTCTGCTTCGCAGACAACTTTTTCGCCTACAAACACATAGCCTTTCATGGTAGAGATGCCGCGGCGTATGGGGGCCATCAGCTCTACACGGAAGATGAGGGTATCTCCAGGTACCACTTTCTGGCGGAATTTCACACCGTCAATCTTCATGAAGTAGGTGGAGTAACGTTCCGGTTCATCCACTGAATTCAGAACAAGCAAACCTCCCGTCTGTGCCATTGCCTCTATCTGCAACACACCGGGCATTACGGGTTCCTGCGGGAAGTGTCCCTGAAAGAAAGGTTCGTTGGAAGTTACGTTCTTGACACCTACAATGTAGTTGGCACCTATTTCTATGACTTTGTCCACCAATTGCATCGGGTAACGGTGAGGCAGAAGTTCGCGGATGCGGTTTACATCCATAATCGGTTCGCGGTTGCAGTCGTAGGTAGGGGCTTGTATTTCGTGCAAACGGATTTCCTTGCGCATCTGGCGGGCGAACTTATTGTTGATAGTGTGTCCCGGGCGGGTAGCGATGATACGGCCCTTGATGGGCTTGCCTATCAAGGCCAGGTCACCGATGACATCAAGTAACTTGTGGCGGGCGCATTCATTGGGCCACACCAAAGGTTTGTGGTTGATATATCCCAATTGTTTGGCGTCCATATGAGGAACACCCATCACGTCGGCCAGCTTGTCATAGTTCTCCTGGGACATTTCGCGTTCGTAAATAACAATCGCATTGTCAAGGTCGCCGCCCTTGATAAGACCGGCTTGCAGCAACGGCTCAATTTCGCGTACAAACACGAAAGTACGGCTTGCGGCGATTTCATCCTTGAACTTCGTCATGTCCTCCAGCGTTGCAAACTGGTTGGGGAGGATGTTGGAATCGTATGATACCAATACATTCAAGCTGAAGTTCTCGTCCGGCAACACGATGATGGAAGAGCCGGTTGTTTCGTCACGGAATTCAATTTTGGACTTGATGATATAGAAATCTTTTACGGCATTTTGTTCTACAGTGCCTACGCGCTCTATTTCGTTGACATAATATTGGGCGCTTCCGTCCAGAATGGGAAATTCCGGTCCGTTTACCTGTATCAAGCAGTTATCGATACCCAATGCATAGAGGGCTGCCATACCATGCTCCACTGTGCTCACCTTTACTCCGTTTTTGGAGATTACAGTTCCACGGGTAGTTTCGGATACGTTGTCTGCAACGGCATCGAAGGTAGGCTGTCCTTCCAAGTCGATACGTTGGATTTTGTATCCATGGTTATCCGGAGCAGGATTGAAAGTAACGGTTAGGTCAAGTCCCGTATGAAGACCTTTTCCACTAAGCGAAAAGCTATCTTTTAGAGTCTTTTGTTTTAACATTGGTTACTTATTTAATAGTTGTTTAAGTTCATTCAATTCTTTGCGGAGCTGGCGCAGTTCCACTTGCATTTCCGGCAAACTTCTTTGTGCGATGGATGCCTTGAAATATTGTTTCAGCTCCATAGGAGGGGTACCGATAAGCTGGCTACCGTCCTTTATGCTACTGGGAACACCAGACTGTGCGCCAAGGTTCACTTTGTTGCCAATATGAATATGACCTGCAATGCCTACCTGCCCGCCGAACATGCACCATTCTCCTATCTTGGTAGAACCTGCTACACCTACTTGCGCCGCCATTACGGTGTGGGAGCCTATTTCATCATTGTGTGCCACTTGAATCAAATTATCCAGTTTCACGCCGCTATGTACGATGGTGGCTCCCATAGTAGCACGGTCCACACACGTGTTGGCACCGATTTCCACATGGTCTTCCAGGATAGTGATACCTATTTGCGGTATTTTTTCATAGCCCTCGGAAGTGGGGGCGAAGCCGAAACCGTCTGCACCGATAACGCAACCGGAGTGCAGGATGCAGTGGTTTCCTACCCGGCAATCGTGGTAGATGGTGGAGTTAGCGTAAATAATACAGTCATTGCCCACTTTGGCACCGCTGCCAATCGTGACGTGCGGATGAATGACCGTATTGTCTCCCACCTCTGCGTATTCGCCAATGCAGGCAAAAGGCGCAATGTAAACATCCTTGCCAATTTTAGCTGTCTCGGCAACAAAGGCCAGAGAGTCAATTCCCACCCGCTTTGGCTTGCTTTGCTCATAAAGATTTAGCAATTTAGCAAGACTTTCATACGCATTGTCCACTTTAATCAGGGTGGCTTTCACTTCTTGTTCCGGAACAAAGTCCTTGTTTACCAGAACAATGCTTGATTGGGTTTCGTATATGTAGGGGGTATATTTGGGGTTGGATAGAAAGGAGATGGCTCCCGGTATTCCCTCTTCGATTTTCGCAAAGGTGTGAACGGTAGCATTCTCGTCTCCAACAATTTCTCCTTGGATAAATGTTGCAATTTGTTTAGCAGAGAACTCCATGTCTTATTCTTGTTAGATGGTTTCAAAACGCAAATAACGGACTTTTTTTTTATATTTCCTTGTCCTGAGGTGAATATTTTATACTTATCTATGCAAACGTTGGTAGCATAAGTAGTACTTTTTTACTTTCTTGGACAGAAGAGAGATATTGAGCATATCCGATGCTTCGGCAATATTCTTGATGCTGCCGTCGTTGTAGAGGATGTCAATACTGTCATCTGCCTCGTCGTACATATTCTTCTCGATGCTGGGGGTAGAGATGAAATATCTCGCTTCGGAGAGAGGGATGTTCAGTTGTTCACTGATTTGCAAAGTTAGTTCTTTTTTCCGTTCCTCACTAATAGGTTCGGTAGAAATCTCGACTTTGAAGATGTTTCGGTTAATCATGCCGGCGCTCAGGGTGGACAAAACCTTGTCCGAATGGCGGCTCCATACCTTGAGGGCAGTCCAGATGTCATTATCGTCCAACTGAATGAAATTCTCCAAACATTCGGGATTGTTGTAGAATGCCTCCCGGCTGATGTCGTTGTATAGAAAGAATTTCAAGGCGGGTGAGGCAAAGAGGTCTATGCCGCGGCTTGCCAGTTCCTTGGCGCGGAGCAGGGTGCTAATCAGCATTTTCTCGTAGGCAACGGAGGTTTTGTGCAGATAGACTTGCCAGTACATCAGGCGGCGGGCGGTGAGGAAGTTCTCAATAGAATAGATGCCTTTGGACTCTACTACCAGGTGGTCATCCTTTACATCCAGCATCTTGATAATGCGGGCGGAGCCAATGTTGCCTTCGGTCACTCCGGTATAGAAGCTGTCGCGGCGCAGGTAGTCCAGGCGGTCCATATCCAGTTGCCCGCTTACCAGTTGGTGCAGGAAGCGCTTGGGGTATTCATCCTTGAAAATTTGAATGGCGAGTGTCAACTGTCCGTTCATTTCCTTGTTGATACGTTCCATCAGCATCAAGGAGATGTCTTCGTGGGAGACGCCCTGCACGATGGTATTTTCCAGTACGTGGGAGAAGGGTCCGTGGCCGATGTCGTGCATCAGGATAGCGGCTTCCACAGCTTCGGCTTCGCTGTCGAAGATAAAGTTTCCTTTGGTGGCAAGTTGCTGGATGGCCTCACTCATCAGGTAGAAGGCTCCCAAAGAGTGTTGGAACCGTGTATGCTGCGCACCGGGATATACGACAGAGGACAACCCCAGTTGCTTGATACGGTTTAGACGTTGCAAAAGGGGATGTCGTACAACATCGTACAACAACCCCTTTGGTATGTTGATGAACCCGAAGACAGGGTCGTTGATAATCTTTCTTTCGAACATTAAGCGTTAGTCGTTAATCACTTTTTTCAACTCTTCCGCCATCTGTGCCTGCACTTCTTGGGCTGCTTTTCGGCTGGCGGCGGCGAAGTTCTCTGTCTTGTCCACGTAGATGATGCCACGGCTGGAGTTGACAATCAGGCCGCAAGTCTTGTTCATGCCATACTTGCAGACTTCTTCCAGGGAGCCGCCTTGTGCGCCTACGCCGGGAACCAATAGGAAGTGTTCGGGAACAATCTTGCGGATATCTTCGAAGGCGCGGCCTTGTGTGGCACCTACTACGTACATCATCTGTTCGTCACTGGCCCACTCCTGGGATTTGCGGAGTACTTTTTCGAAGAGGCGTTCGCCGTTGGTGTCTTCCGTCAGCTGGAAGTCGTGCGAGCCTTTGTTGCTGGTCAACGCAAGCAGGATAACCCATTTGCCTTCGTACGTAAGGAACGGGGTCACACTGTCTTCGCCCATGTAGGGAGCTACGGTTACGGAATCTATATCCAGCTCTTCGAAGAAGGTGCGGGCATACATGGCAGAGGTGTTCCCGATATCACCGCGTTTGGCGTCGGCAATGATGAATTGGTCGGGATAGTTCTGCTTGATGTAGTTTACGGTTTTCTCGAAAGCTATCCAGCCTTTCACGCCCATGCTCTCATAAAATGCCAGATTGGGCTTGTAGGCGATGCAGAGGTCGGCAGTAGCGTCGATGATGGCTTTGTTGAAAGCGAATATAGGGTCTTCCTCTTTCAGAAGATGTTCGGGTATTTTCTTGATGTCGGTGTCAAGACCTACGCAAAGGAATGACTTCTTGCGCTTGATGTTCTCGAATAATTGCTGTTTGTTCATATTATTTTTTAGTTACGGGTTACTTATCACTGCCTTACAGTTCGCTCTCTTTCAGTCTTTCTGCATTTTCCGCCACAATCAGGTGGTCGATGCAGTCTTGGATGTCTCCGTCCATGAAGGCGGCGAGATTGTAGATGGTGTAGTTGATGCGGTGGTCCGTGATGCGTCCTTGCGGATAGTTGTAGGTGCGTATCTTGGCGGAGCGGTCGCCAGTACTGACCATCGTCTTACGCTTGGAGGCGATGTCGTCGATGTACTTCTGGTGTTCCTTGTCGTAGATGAAGGTACGCAAGCGCGAGAGGGCGCGTTCCTTGTTCTTGGGCTGGTCGCGCGTCTCGGTACATTCGATGAGGATTTCTTCGACTATGCCTGTGTTGGGATTCTTCCAGTTGTAGCGCAGGCGCACGCCGGATTCCACCTTGTTCACGTTCTGACCGCCGGCACCACCGCTTCGGAAGGTGTCCCACTTGATTTCACCTTCGTTGATAACTACGTCGAACTCTTCGGCTTCGGGAAGCACGGCTACGCTGGCAGCTGAGGTGTGTACCCGTCCTTGCGTTTCTGTGGCCGGTACGCGCTGCACGCGGTGCACGCCCGATTCATATTTCAGTGTGCCGTATACATTGTCGCCCGTCACGGAGCAGACAATTTCCTTGAAACCGCCGGCTGCACCTTCGTTGGCGCTGGATATCTCCATTCTCCATCCCTTGGATTCGCAGTACTTGGTGTACATGCGGAAGAGGTCGCCGGCAAAGATTGCCGCTTCGTCACCACCCGTGCCGCCACGAATTTCGAGGATGGCATTACGGCCATCCTGCGGGTCGGCGGGGACGAGCAGCAGCTTTATCTGCTCTTCCAGTTCCGGTTGGCGGGTTTGGCAGGCATCCAGCTCTTCGCGTGCCATTTCCCGCATCTCCTGGTCTGTTTCGTTGGCGATGATTTCTTTGGCTTCTTCTATGCCGCCCAGTACTTGCATGTACTCTTTGCGGGCATTCATTAGGTCGCCCAGTTCTTTATATTCTTTGGTGAGCTTGACGTAACGCTTCTGGTCCGCAATCACTGCCGGGTCTGTAATCAAGGTCGACACTTCTTCGAAGCGGGCGACAAGCCCTTCCAGCTTTTCGAGTATGGTATTGTTGTCTGCCATATATTTAATACTTGAACTCTCCGAATTCGCTCTTGATAATCAGTTCTTTCTTGTCGCTTTCTTCCACGCGGCCTACAATCTGTGCATCGATGTTGAAACTCTTCGAAATAGCAATCACCTCTTCTGCATGTTCGGGAGAGAGGTACACTTCCAGGCGATGCCCCATATTGAACACCTTGTACATTTCGCTCCAGTCCGTATCGCTCTGCTCCTTGATGGTCTTGAACAACGGTGGAACGGGGAAGAGATTGTCTTTGATGACACGGCAGTTGTCTCCCACAAAGTGCAGTACCTTGGTTTGTGCGCCGCCCGAGCAGTGTACCATACCGTGGATTTGGGGACGGAGCGCATCGAGCAGTTTCTTAACTACCGGTGCGTAGGTGCGGGTGGGGGAAAGTACCAGCTTTCCTGCATCCAGCGGACTGTCTTCGACACTGTCTGTCAGTTTTAGCTTGCCACTGTATACCAGCTCTTCGGGTACAGCCTTGTCATAGCTTTCAGGGTATTTCTCTGCCAGGTATTTGGAGAATACATCGTGGCGTGCGCTGGTCAGTCCGTTACTGCCCATACCGCCATTGTATTCTTTCTCATAAGTAGCCTTTCCGTAAGATGCCAGACCTACAATCACATCGCCCGGACGGATATTGGCATTGTCTATAACATCTGAGCGCTTCATGCGGCAGGTCACTGTCGAGTCTACGATAATGGTACGTACAAGGTCGCCCACATCGGCTGTTTCGCCACCGGTGGCATAAACGCCTACTCCCATTTCGCGGAGTTCGGCAAGCAGTTCATCCGTACCGTTGATGATGGCTGAGATTACTTCGCCGGGGATGAGCAGTTTATTACGTCCGATGGTAGAGGATACCAGAATGTTGTCTACCGCACCCACACAAAGCAGGTCGTCGATGTTCATAATCAGTGCATCTTGTGCAATGCCTTTCCACACACCCAGGTCGCCGGTTTCCTTCCAGTACATATAGGCAAGACTGGACTTGGTGCCTGCTCCATCGGCATGCATAATGTTGCAATACTCCGGGTCACCGCCCAAAATGTCGGGGATAATTTTGCAGAAAGCCTGCGGGAAAATACCTTTGTCGATATTCTTGATGGCGTTGTGCACATCTTCCTTTGATGCGCTGACGCCTCGCATCATGTATCGTTGATTACTCATGAGATAATAGGTTTGTTCAATTGAATGTGCAAAGATACATCTAATCTTCTACAACACAAAGCGAGGCACAAAGTTTCTCGCCTTTGTGCCTCGCTATAGAGTTGTGTATTTATCAGAATTGTACCTGGGGAGCTTGTTCCGCTCCTTCTGCCGCTTCGAAATAAGCTCGTTTCTCAAAACCGAAGAGACCGGCAAGGATATTCTTGGGGAAACGGCGAATGGCTGTATTGAAGTTCTTGGCTGCATTGTTGAAGTTGGTACGTGCTACGTTGATACGGTTTTCCGTACCTTCCAGCTGTGCCTGCAGTTCCAGGAAATTCTGATTTGCTTTCAAGTCCGGATAGTTTTCTGTGATGGCAAGCAATTTACCGAGGGCGGAAGTCACCGCACCTTGTGCTTTCTGATATTCAGCCAGCTTTTCCGGAGTAAGGTCTGCCGCATCCACTTTGATTTGAGTGGCTTTGCTGCGGGCTTCTACTACACCTTCCAGTGTTTCCTTCTCGTGCGTGGCATATCCTTTCACGGTATTCACCAAGTTCGGAATCAGGTCGGCACGGCGTTGGTATTGGGTTTCTACGTTCGACCATTGTCCGCTGACATTTTCGTCCATGGTTACGAGTCCGTTATAGCCAGTTACCCCCCAAATGGCGAGAAGAGCTATAACAACGATAATGATAATGGTTGATTTCTTCATACTTTTCATTTTTAGGCCTCACCTCCGATTCCTCTCCGATAGAGAGAGGGGAGGAGGGGAAGGCAGTTATTAATCATTTAATTATATTCTATGTAAACGTTTTATTTTCTTCCAGTATCCTCGAAGGTGTGTCAAAACGGTTGATGGCACACAGATGACACATCCTCGGCGTTAGAACCGGGAACCGGCTCCACCGCCACCTCCCATACCGCCTCCGAAGCTACCACCGCTGAAGCCTCCTCCGCCACTTCCGCCGAAGAGACCTCCACCACCGAAGATGACCGGACCACCTCCGCCTCCTCCCCGGTAATTTTCATCGTATGACTGCTGGCGGCGCACTACTTTATGTCCGCAATTGCGGCAGGTGTAGGTCACATCTTCCGTTTTCACTCCATTGCGGCGTGAGATGAGTACGCTTCCGCTTCGTTGCAATTTATGTTGTCCGCAGTTGGGGCATTTGTTGGCAGCGCGTTGGGCAAGGATACCTATAATAGATGCCACTGCGAGGAAACCGATAAGCCCCAGTAGGATACCTCCTACGGAGAGGTCATCCTCCTCTTCCGTGTCATTCACCATAGTGCCGTCAAGACGTGAACAGACTGCCTTTACACCCGCTACCATTCCGGCATCCCAATTACCGTCTTTCAGATAGGGAATCATGTATTTGGTCTGTATACGTTTGCAGATGGCATCAGGAAGGTCCCCTTCTAAACCGTATCCCGTATAAAACTGGATGCAGCGTTGGTCGGTTACCAGCAGAATGACCAAACCGTTGTTTTTTTCTTTTTTCCCTACTCCCCATTCATTGAGCAGCTGGTGTGAGAAATCAAAACAGTCTTCTTGTCCGATGGACGGGACAACGGCAACTACCGTTTCAATGCCAGTTTGCTGCTCCAATGCATAGAGCATACGGTCTATATTGTCACATGCCTCCGTGGATAGGATTCCGGCTGGGTTGCACACATAGCGTGTCTTGTCCTGAAGGTGTACTTTAGGAATATTCTTAGTGGTGTAGACTTCTTGTGCCTGCAAGGATAAGAGCAGGCATAAGAAGAATGTTATGGAAATAAATCGTCTCATACTACCAATATTTGTTGCGGCGAAGATAGGTAAAATCACATCAATGTATGTATTTTCCTACGAATTTCTTTACATGTTCGGTGTATTCCTGCGGATAATCCTTGTAAGACATAGCATGCGTGGCACCGGGCACAATCCATAATTCTTTGGGTTCGGGCTTGGCTTCGTAGAGGGGATAGACCATCCACGTCGGCACAAAGGTGTCGGCATCGCCGTGGATGAAGAGCATCGGCAAAGTACATTTCTTTACTTGCTCCAAAGTAGAGGCTTCCAGGAAGTCCCATCCGTACTCTTGCCGGCAGAGCCAGTTTGCTGTATGCAGAAGAGGGAAGGCGGGCAGGTTGAACTGTGCTTTCAGTTCTCCGCGAAACTCGTCCCATACGCTTGTGTAGCCGCAGTCTTCTACGAAACACTTGATGAAAGGCTGTTGGTATTGACCATGCTCCACTTCGCCGGATACCATCATGGTGGTGGCGGCTCCCATGGAGATACCGTGCACTACCATCTCTGTGCTGCGGGATGCTACGCTGTCTGTATGGCGGCGCCCGAAGAGTTCGTCGGCGGTTTCGGTCCATTGCAGTACGTCAAGCCGGTCTTTCCAGCCCATCTGTGCATGGTTTCCCTCGCTCATCCCGTGCCCGTAGAGGTCGGGCAGCAAGATGTTGAAGTCCATCTCCTTGTTGTACAGATAGCCTATCATCAGCATGCGCACGGCATTATCTGTATATCCGTGTACGATGACTGCTGTTTTTGGGGTGGGGTGGGTGGCGGCAACGTAGAGTGCGTGTAGCGTCTCTCCATGGTCGTTCTCAATGTAGAAGTCCTTCAATGCTCCTACGGTCACCAAACTGTCTACCCACGGTTGCAGTTCGGGATATTGCTCGAACATGAAGTTGTAGGATTCGGCAATGTTGCGACTGCGTGTGATAAGGCCTTCGGGTTTCAGAGCATGCCCCAGCATATAGTACCCTCCGCACAGTACTACGGTGCAGAGGGCAGCCAGACCGAGAATCGAATATTTTATGGTTTTCTTCATTATTTATTCCAAATTTCCCATGCAGCAAAGGCTTGCAGCAGTAACATTTCCAGACCGTTCTTAGTGACGGCTCCTTGTGCCTGGCCTTTCTTCATGAAAAGGGTTTCGTTTGGATTATATAACAAATCATAGAGCAAATGGTTGGGAGTCAGTAGTTCGTAAGGAATATTGGGACAGAAATCCACTTTGGGATACATGCCTACTGGGGTACAGTTGACAATCACTGTGTACTCTTGCATGATTTCCGGTGTCAGTTCTTCGTATGTGAGGTATTTATCCTCTTTCTTGGCGCGTGATACGAAGGTACTTTTTATACCCAGGTTCTCCAGCCCGCGATATACGGCTTTCGATGCACCGCCGGTACCCAAAATCAGGGCTTTCTTGTGTTGTGGTTGCAAAAGTGGTTCTATGGATTGTGTAAATCCTATGATGTCGGAGTTGTAGCCAACCAGTTTCACTTTGCCTTTGGAAAGGCGGATAATCTTAATGACATTGACGGCGCCTATCTTGGCTGTGTCTTTGTCCAGTTCGTCCAGGTAGGGGATGACTTGCTCCTTGTAAGGGATAGTCACATTCAGTCCACAGAGGTTGGGATTTTCCTCGATAACTTCCATGAAATCCTCGATACGTGGAATTTCGAAATTTACATATTCTGCATCAATATTTTCTGCCTTGAATTTCTCATTGAAATATCCGATAGAAAAGGAATGTTTCAACGGGTAACCTATTAAACCGTATTTCTGCATAATATTTTAGTTATTGATTGAACTATATTCGTTTGTTTATGGAGTACATTATTGGTCGGAAGTAGTTGAGGAGGTGATTACCGGTTCTTTGATGATAACAAAACCTCCGAATTGCAATCCGTTATCTTTTCCGTTCAAACAGAACTTTCTGTCGAATACGGGTTTATTTTTTGATTTCCAGATCAGTTTGCTAGAGAAGGTGATGACGTCTTGAGTACCATCGTTCCAGTCTATTATCACTTTTTCGTTATCGAATGTATCGTCGCCATTGAATTCTCCAAAAGTGAGAAAGTATTTGCCAGTTTCAAATTTCATTGTTTGCAGACCGTTGAAGTGTGCAAGGTAAGCTTTGGTTTGGCTTATTGGAACGTCCTTTTCATATATTTTTCCATTATAGATTGCCTTGATTCCTTGCTTGGCAATGTTGCCGGGAGTTTCAGGATTCAACAAATCATTACCTTGAGCATCTTGTACTGCGATATGCAGTTCGATAGGAGCAAAATCCCATATCATATCATCACTTCCCGAATCATCGCAAGCTGTGAAACCGGCAACGCAAAGGAGGGAAATAAATAATAAATAGAGGGTGTGTGTAGCTTTCATAAGGTCTCTTTTTTATATAAGTTTCTTCTTTTTATTTAGTTGCCACATAAAGTGTACATATCCCGAAAGTCAGCCGCTTGAAGTGCACTTCGCTGAAGCCTGCCTTGCGGATTACCTCCTGCATCACTTCTCCCTGCGGGAAGGCGCGAATACTTTCCGGTAGATAGGTGTAGGCGCTGTTGTCTTTCGAAATACATTTACCGAGCAGGGGGATGACAACTTTGGAGTAGATGGTGAACAACTGTTTCATCGGGAAGCGGTCTGGTGTGGAGAGCTCCAGTATGACGAGATGTCCGCCGGTCTTTAGTACGCGGCACATCTCGGACAGTCCCTTGTCCAGCCCTTCGAAGTTGCGGATGCCGAACGCTACGGTCACGGCGTCGAAGCTTTCGTCGGCAAACGAGAGGGAGGTGCAGTCCTCCCGGACAAATGAAATCTTGTCCGAGAGGTGCGCCTGCTTTACTTTTTCACGTCCCACGTTCATCATGCCTTCCGAGATGTCGGTGCCAATCAGGCTATCGGGTTGCAATTCGCGGCATGCAAGGATGGCGAAATCGCCCGTGCCGGTAGCTACGTCCATAATACGCCGGGGGCGGAAAGGACGTAGGTACTTGATTGCTTTCCTACGCCAGCTGCGGTCGATGCCCATGGATAGGGTGTGATTCAGCTTGTCGTAGGCAGGAGCGATGTTGTCGAACATTTCTTCCACTTGTTCGCTCTTCTTGCCGTCATTACCGTAGGGCTTGATGTGTTCTTGGGGATAGTCCATTTACTTTAAATATTCGGTTACATTCTTTTCAATGCGTTCGGCGATGTTGCCGGTATCTTCTTTTACGAACTTCTCGCCGGTGATGTGTTCGTACAGTTCGATGTAACGTTCGCTGATTGAAGTAACGATTTCGTCGGTCATTTCCGGTACCTGCTGTCCTTCCTTGCCTTGGAAACCGTTGTCCATCAGCCATTCGCGTACAAACTCCTTGGAGAGTTGCTTTTGCGGTTCGCCGTTGGCAAAACGTTCTTCGTAGCCTTCGGAGTAGAAGTAGCGGCTGGAGTCGGGCGTATGGATCTCGTCCATCAGGTAAATCTTGCCGTCGTGCTTGCCGAATTCGTATTTGGTGTCTACCAGAATCAATCCGCGTTCCGCTGCAATCTCGGTACCGCGTTTGAAGAGGGCCATGGTGTATTGCTCCAATACGGCATATTCTTCGGGTGTGGCAAGACCTTGTGCCAGGATTTCTTCTTTGGAGATGTCGGCATCGTGTTCGCCAATCTCGGCTTTAGTGGTCGGGGTGATGATGGGTTCAGGGAATTTCTGGTTTTCCTTCATCCCTTCGGGCAACTTCACGCCGCAGATTTCGCGGACACCGCTTTTGTAAGCGCGCCATGCACTGCCGCAGAGGTAACCGCGTACAATCATTTCTACGGGGAATCCTTCACACATCACGCCTACCGTCACCATCGGGTCGGGAGTAGCCATTTTCCAGTTGGGGCAGATGTCGGTGGTGGCATCCAGGAACTTGGCTGCAATCTGGTTCAGCATTTGTCCCTTGAAAGGAATGCCTTTAGGCAATACTACGTCGAAGGCTGAGATACGGTCGGTAGCTACCATGACCAACTTCTCGCCATTGATGTTGTACACATCACGAACCTTCCCATGATAGACACTTTTCTGTCCGGGAAAGTTGAAATCTGTTTTTGTTAATGCTTTCATCTTTGTAATATTTACGATTTGAGAATTTACTGTTTCTGTTCAATCTTGCTATCGGCTTGTTCGGCCTTGCGTCTTTCGCGCTCCGCTTTCGCTTCTTTGTCAAACTTTTCGTAGGCCTCCACAATTTGGGTGACAAGCTTATGCCTTACGATGTCTTTCTTGTTCAGTTCCACGAAGCTGATGCCTTTCACTCCTTTCAGAATACGGAGTGCCTGCACCAGACCGGATGTCTGGGAGGAAGGCAAGTCAATCTGCGTCATGTCTCCCGTGACAATCATCTTGGTGTTCATTCCCATGCGGGTGAGGAACATTTTGATTTGCTGGGTGGTGGTGTTCTGCGCTTCGTCCAGAATGACGACGGCATCGTTCAGTGTGCGTCCGCGCATAAAGGCGAGGGGGGCAATCTGGATGATGTTCAGCTCCATGTACTCTTTCAGCTTGGCTGCAGGTATCATGTCCTGCAGGGCGTCATAGAGCGGTTGCAGATACGGGTCTATCTTGTCCTTCATGTCGCCGGGCAGGAAACCGAGCTTTTCTCCGGCTTCTACGGCAGGGCGGCTGAGGATGATTTTCTTTATCTCCTTATTCTTTAGTGCCCGCACGGCAAGCGCGATGGCTGTATAGGTCTTTCCTGAACCGGCGGGACCGATGGCAAACAGCATGTCATTCTTGGCAAATGCCTCTACCAGCTTCAGCTGGTTCTCGCTGCGCGGGATAATCGGCTTTCCGGTTACGCTGAATACAATGACATTGCCCGATTTTTCCGCTTGCGGGGCATTGCCTTTGATGATGTCTATAATGACCTCTTCTTTCAAAGAGTTGTATTCGGCACAGTATTTCTCCAGCTTGGTGATGTTCTCCTCGAATGCACACATTTCCTCCTCATCACCCAATACTTTGATGACATTGCCGCGGGCAACGATGCGAAGCTTGGGATACAAGGCCTTTATCAGCTGCATGTTGGCGTTGTTTACGCCATAAAATATTACCGGGTCAATATCTTCAAGAACAATCAGTTTTTCTATCATTGATATGTTTTAAAGTTCAATTCGTTCTTTTAGTGAAACGTTCTGCAAATGTAGTGAAACGTTTGGATACTTAAACAGTTCCATTGGGTATTTTTTTTGCAGTGGCTTCGGGTAGATTGTCGGTAATTGTTGCACGACGATGCCGTTTCCTTTTTTTGAGCATCCGATACGTTGTCGGTTCAGCGTCTGTTCCTTCATGTTGAAGATAATATTGGGGTCGAAGTGCTGCCCGTTGACGCGTGTCTCGAAGTGCAGATGCTCAGTAGAGGCGCGTCCGGTGCGTCCGGTCAGTGCGATGGGCTGTCCGGCTTTGACTGTGTCGCCACAATGTACAAGGTTTTTGAAGTTGTGGCTGTATATCGTTTCCAGTCCGAAGTCATGGCGTACGACGACGACATTGCCGTAGGCGCTATAAGGCTTGGACATCCGTACTACGCCGTTGAAGGCACTCCGTATGGTGTCTTTGGCGTAGGTCTTGATGTCTATGCCACTGTGGCGTCCCCGCCCCCGTCCGTAAGGGGAGATGACTTTTCCTCCAGGCAGGGGAAAGGAGTATTCCGTGTCCGGAATGTCCTCCAAAGGTAGCTCTATCAGTTCTCTTTGCGAAAACAGTCCCGGAGTGGCAACGCGGATATGGTTGGTTTCCATGGTGGAAAAGACCGTTTTCTTCCCTTGTGCCGTGGCACCAAGGGCTATGAGCAGGAGAGGGACAAGAATACGGATTCTCATTTATTCAAAATATTGTATAGTCCCACTGGTAGAGGAAGCATATTTCTCCAACAGTTCCAATATCATTTCGGCTGCTTCTTTCAGACCTTCCTGCCCGTTGTAGCCGTTGACAATGGCAAGGATATGGCGGGTTTCAAGTTTCATCTTGGTGCATTCGTGGTCGCTGGTCGGGGTACCGATACCGCCTATACGGTCGCGGTAGACGGGCAGCCCTTCTATGTTCAGCATGCCGCGGCCTATACCCTCGAACAATTCCTCGGCACGTCCTATGCCCAGCTCAAGGTCGGTCCCTTGTATCTCGTCGGCATCAAATCCGCCGATAGAGTGGCCCGTACGTAGGGAGACAAGGTTGATAAGGTCTACCAACGTATCTATCTGATAGAGTTCCAATCCGCGCAGCAGTCGCCGTCTCAGTGCTTCGGCCGAGGGACGGTAGCGGCTGGGGTCCTTGCCGCAACGTTTGTAGGCTTCGCGGGTGGCGGCAATGACGGGTTGGTACTTGATGCTGTCCGTGGTTTCACGGGCTCTTAGCTCTTGGGTGAAAGTTGCGATTTCCTGCCACAACCCTTCGCAATATGGGGTATTTGTCACTTCGGCAAATACAGCTGCACCGCGGAATTCGGGGCAATTCTGCTTGATTTCTTTAGAAAGTGTGATATGATACATTAATGCAATCCGTTTGAATGGGTTAACATGATTCCCGACAATATCCTTCCGGATTTGATACCCATCCGGCGTGCCGAGAAAAACTCTTCATATTGGGTAAAAGTACATATATTGGCTGTCTCCACTTGTGCGGAAGGTACTCCGAAGTCCAGTAGTTGCAGTCGGTTGGCAGCCCATAGGTCGATATGGTATTTGTGGGTGGCGGGTTTCCATTCGGAGATGTAATCCATCTGGAAACCGTTCTTGCGGAATGCTTCATAGACTTCGTCGCCTACCTCGAAGGCGGAAAGGGAGATGCCGGGACCGATGCAGGCTATCACTTCTTTGCCCTCTGTGCCATAGCGGGCACGCATCTTGTCGAGTGTGTGGCCGAGGATGTAATTCACAGTGCCGCGCCATCCGGCATGAACAGCGGCTATCACGGCATTCTTCCGGTCGTAGAGCAGGATGGGAATGCAGTCTGCCGTAGAGATGCAGATGCAGCAGCCCGGTTCACGGGTTATCAGTGCATCAATGCCCTGCAACATGGAGTGGCGTTCTTCTGCTGTTGCATGCAGATAAGTTCCGTCAATGACAAGTGCCTTTGTCCCGTGGGTCTGAAACGGGATGACCAGTTCTTGGGGGCGTTGGGGCAGGGAAGAACATACTATTTCCTGGTTGCGGCGTACAGCTTCGGCTTCGTCTCCCGTGTAAGGTGTACAGTTGAGGGAGGCATAGTTACCTTGGCTGCATCCACCGTGGCGGGTGGTTACAAAACAAGAAATGCCGGGATATGAGGCAAGCAGCTCATATCCCAACATTTTCCTATCTTCTGTAAGAGGAATCATTTTTTATCTTCCTCCCAATCTTCTTCGTATTCAAAGTCCTCGAGGTCCTCTATGTCCTCGTCGTCGTTGACGTATTCATAGCTGAGGTCCTCGTCCTCACCCTCTTCTTTCAATTCTTCCTGCAGGTGGCTGAGGTCTTTGGCGCGATGGGCAATGCTGTCCACTTTGCCTTCTATCTTATTACTTTCCTTGTTCAGCTCTTCCCAAAGGATGTCTTTCAGCGTAGAGATGCCCATGCCGGAGACAGCAGAGATGAATATATGCGGAATCCCTTCGGGCAGTGTCGGCTCTATCTCGTCCATCAGTTCCTGGTCGAGCATGTCGCATTTGGTGACGGCAAGCACTCTCTGTTTGTCCAGCATTTCGGGGTTGAAAGTGCGAAGCTCGTTCAACAGGATTTCGTATTCCTTACGGATGTCGTCACTGTCGGCAGGCACCATGAACAGCAACAATGAGTTGCGCTCGATGTGGCGCAGGAAACGCAATCCTAAGCCTTTGCCGGCACTGGCTCCTTCGATGATGCCGGGAATGTCCGCCATCACAAACGATTTGCTGTCGCGATAGGACACGATGCCCAGATTGGGTTCCAGCGTTGTAAACGGATAATTGGCGATTTTGGGCTTCGCCGCAGAAACGGATGCCAGTAAAGTGGATTTTCCTGCATTGGGGAAACCTACCAGACCGACGTCTGCCAGCAGCTTCAGTTCCATGATTACCGTCAACTCCTGCATCGGTTCGCCCGGTTGTGCAAAGCGGGGAGCCTGGCGTGTGGCGGTTTTGAAGTGCCAGTTACCCAGACCTCCGCGTCCGCCTTTCAGCAAGATGACTTCTTGTTCGTGCTCGGTGACGTCGCAGATATATTCACCCGTTTCGGCGTTGTACACCACCGTGCCGCAGGGCACTTCAATCACCTTGTCCGCTCCGTCTTTTCCGAAACTGCGGTTTTTGGAACCGGATTCTCCGTGACCTGCCAGGATGTGGCGATCGTACTTCAGATGGAGTAGCGTCCAGTAGTTGCGGTTACCCCGCAGGATGACATGGCCTCCTCGTCCTCCGTCACCTCCGTCGGGGCCTCCGTTGGGTATGTATTTCTCACGCCGCATATGCGTAGAACCTCGTCCGCCCTTTCCGGAGCGGCAATATATTTTTACGTAGTCAACAAAATTCGATTCAGCCATATTCTGTTTTATTGTTATTTCACTGCGTCAATAGCCTTGCAAACATCGGCAAAGATTTCTTCCAATACGCCGAAGCCCTGGATGTGTTGGTATTTGCCGTCCTGCTTGTACCAGTCAATCAGCGGAGCTGTCTGTGAGTGGTAAACCACCAGACGCTTCTTGATTGTCTCTTCATTGTCGTCTGCACGTCCTGATTCTTGTCCGCGCTTGATGAGGCGCTTCATCAGTTCTTCTTCGGGCACGTCGAGGTCGAGCATCACGCTGACTTCCTGTCCGCGTTCGGCGAGCATCTTCTTTAATGCTTCAGCCTGGGCGATTGTTCTGGGGAAGCCGTCGAAAATCACGCCTTTGCTATCCTTGAAGCTGTCGAATACGCTTGCCAGAATATCAATCATCAACTCATCGGGGATCAACTGGCCCTGGTCGATATAACCTTTAGCAGTCTTGCCCAGTTCTGTACCGTTTTTCATTTCAGCACGGAGCACGTCTCCGGTAGAGATGTGGTTGATGCCATACTTTTCTACAATCTTTTCACTTTGTGTTCCCTTACCTGAACCGGGAGCACCAAAAATTACAATGTTCAACATTTGCTTAGTTATTATTTAATGATTTACTATATTATGTCTGTATCAGTCTACTACAGTATAAATGTCGGGATAGTTGCGCCCGAAGCCGTCATAATCCAACCCGTAGCCCACGATGAAGTCGTTCGGAATATTCATGGCCACATATTCTATGTTTAAATCAACTTTCAGCTTATCAGGTTTCACCAGTAGGGAGGCAATATGAATCTCCCTGGGACCGCGAGTGCCGAGGGTGTCCAGTAAGCGTTGCATGGTGAGTCCCGTATCTACTATGTCCTCTACAATGACCACTGTACGGTCTGTGAGGTCTTCATTGATGCCTATTACTTCCTTGATTACCCCGGTAGAGGATACTCCTTGATAAGATGCCAATTTGACAAACGAAATTTCGCAGGGAATCGTGATTCGTTTCAGCAAATCGGCGGTAAACATGAACGAACCGTTCAGTACGCTGAGGAATAGAGGATTCTTTCCTGCCAGGTCGCGGTTGATTTCGTTCGCTACACGGGTTACTTCTTTCAGTATGTCCTGCTCCTTGATGGAGACTGTGAACATCTTGTCTTTTATTTGTATGGTATCCATAGATGGGATGTTTTTAGAAAGTTGCCGCAAAAATACGATTTTTATTCCACTCCATGCATCATCTTCTGTAATTTCTTTGAAAGCAGGAAGAGGATAAGCGATGCCGTGGCAGACATGACGACGAACACCATGAAGAAATCGTACATCGTCTCGATGCGATAGCCCAGTAGCGTCTTTACCTTTCCGGCTTCGGGGTAGAGCCCGCTCAGCGTGCCTGCAAACTTATTGGCAGTGGCGGTGGAGAGGTACCATATCCCCATCATCAGCGAGGCGAAGCGGATGGGCGTGAGCTTGTTCACCATGGAGAGCCCGATGGGCGAGAGGCAGATTTCGCCCATGGTATGGATGAAGTAGAGCCCCGTCAGCCAGATGAGACTCACCTTGATGCCCGGCTGAACATCTTTCACCCCAAAGCAGATGACGAGATAGCCCAGTGAAAGCAGTAGCAAGCCGATGGCTTGCTTGGTGGGCGAGGCGGGCTCCATGCCCCGTTTGCCCAGGGCGCCCCATACGCCCGGCATGATGGCGGCAAGTATCACCACAAAGAAGGGGTTGAAGGACTGAATCCAGGAGGCGGGCATTTCCCACCCCAGGATGACGCGGTCGGTCTGCTCGGAGGCGAAAAGCGTGAGCGAGGCGCCTGCCTGCTCGTAGGCCGCCCAGAAGAAAATGACGAAGAAGGCGATGATGTAGATGACGAAGATGCGGTCGCGCTCCGTCTTGGTGAGTGAGCCTTCCAGCAGGATGCTGACGGGAAACACGATGCAGGCGGTGAAGATGCCGATGCTTATCCAATCGCTCCCGAAACACCAGTAGAAGAAACCGGCAAGCGCGATGGCGAGCAGGGCGAGCAGCAGGTAGTTGCGCATGGGCCGTCCGTTGGCGTGGGCACTCTTCCGGGCGGTGTTGTCTGCCTGGGGCCGCTCCTTGCGGGCGTCGGGGATAATGCCGAGGGGCTTGCCATCGGGGCCGATGAGGTACTTGTTTTTCTGGGTTTCGAAGAGGACGACCGTCAGCACGGTGACGATGGCGGCAATGAGGAAGCCCCATCGGAAGTCGTGAGGGTTGCCCGTCTCGCCAAAATAGCCGCAGACCAGCGGGGCGAGGAAGGAACCCACGTTGACACCCATATAGAAGATGGTGTAGGCGGAATCCAGCCGTTTGTCACCCGGCTCGTAGAGCTGCCCCACCAGGGAGGAGACGGTGGGCTTGAAGCAGCCGTTGCCCAATATAAGGAAAGTCAGTCCACCGTACATCAGCCAATGCGAAAGCTCACGCGCCTCCAGCATCGAGGCACTGGCAAACATCAGGAACTGGCCGACTGCCATCATCATGGCCCCCCAGAAGACGGAACGGCGGATGCCCCAGTATTTGTCGGCGATGTAGCCGCCGATTAAGGGTGTCAGGTACACCAGTCCGGTGTAGCTGCCGTAGATGGAGGCGGCGTGCTCCTTGTCGAAAAGGAGTGCCTGGGTGAGGAACAGAATGAAGATGGCACGCATGCCGTAGTAGCTGAAACGCTCTGCCGTGCTGGTAGCGAAGATAAGGTAAAGACCTTTCGGGTGTCGTGATGTACTCATTGAATATGCTTTTATTGTTTTGGCTTTTATTAGATGTCGAGGGTACAAAATTAGTCATTATTTTGCGTAAGTTAATGGGTATAATTAGAAACTTGCCGACAAGCCTGCGGGAACTTGCCGACAAGCCTGTACAAACTTGTCCGTAAGCCTACGCAAACTTAAAACAGAACTTGTGTTTCTGTAAATAAAGCTTTTGTTTGTAGAAATAGAGCTTTTGTTTCTAAGAATAAAGGCTTTGTTCTAAGAATCCTTTGCATTGAAGACAACTTTTCCTTACGGAGCAGATATTTTTCCCGGGGGACAAAGCAACTTGATAAAAAACGTCTTCTCTTTGTACAGTTGAAATCAAAGCCCTATCTTTGCTCTGCGATTTTAAGATAATCCTATTATGAAGATATTTCCTACTGCAAGCATCAAGCAACTGGATGCAGATACCATAGAGAATGAACCGATTGCCTCCATCGACTTGATGGAACGTGCCTCACGCGCATTGGCCCGTGCCATTGCCGAGCGTTGGGAGCCGGACACGCCGCTCACCGTTTTTGCCGGACCGGGGAACAACGGTGGCGATGCGCTTGCCCTGGCGCGACTGCTTGCCGGGAAGGGCTACCGGCTCGAGGTGTATCTCTTCAATACGAAAGGGACGCTTTCGCCGGACTGCGAGACGAACAAGGAGCGGCTGGCCGACGTGCCGGGCGTGGACTTCCACGAAGTGACCACCCGGTTTGTGCCTCCCGTGCTGACGGCAGACCATGTGGTGATAGACGGCCTCTTCGGCAGCGGTCTGAACAAGGCTCTGAGCGGCGGTTTTGCAGCCGTAGTGAAGTACATCAACGCCTCGCCCGCCACGGTGGTGTCCATCGACATCCCGTCGGGACTGATGGGTGAGGACAATACCTACAACGTACATACGAATATCGTCCGTGCCCATCTGACACTGAGCCTGCAACTGCCGAAACTGGCATTTCTCTTTGCCGAGAACGGGCCGTATGTGGGCGAATGGCAGTTGCTGGACATCGGGCTCAGCGAGGATGCCATTCATGACATGGAAACGGACTTCTGCCTGCTGGAGCATGAAGATGTGTCTGCCCTGCTGAAGCCGCGCAGCCGGTTTGCCCATAAGGGGAACTTCGGCCGTGCACTGCTGATAGCCGGTTCGCAGGGGATGGCGGGAGCTTCGGTGCTGGCTGCGCGTGCGTGCCTGCGTTCGGGTGTGGGGCTGCTGACGGTGCATGTGCCGTTCTGCAACAACTTCATTGTGCAGATTTCCGTGCCCGAAGCCATGACGGAGCTGGACATCAGCGACACCTGCTTTGCTGCCGCTACCGATACGGACGATTATCTGGCCGTGGCGATAGGCCCGGGGCTGGGAAAGGCGGCGGAGACCGAGGCGGCTCTGCTGGAGCAGATAGAGACATGCCAGACTCCGATGGTGGTGGATGCCGATGCCCTGAACTTGCTGGGCGAGAAGCGTAACTATATAGGGCGTCTGCCCAAAGGGAGTATTCTGACTCCGCACCCCAAGGAGCTGGAGCGTCTTGTAGGCAAATGCCAGAATTCGTACGAACGCCTGATGAAGGCTCGCGAGCTGGCGAAGAGCACCGGAGTGCACATCATCTTGAAAGGTGCTTATTCTGCTATTGTCACTCCTGCCGGGAAGTGCTTTTTCAACCCTACCGGCAATCCGGGTATGGCAACGGGAGGCAGCGGTGATGTGCTGACGGGAGTGGTGCTTGCCCTGCTCGCCCAGGGCTATGAGCCGGAGAAGGCTGCTTGCCTGGCCACGTATGTGCACGGACTGGCGGGAGATGTTGCCTGCAAGAAGCAGGGGGTAGTGGGGATGACGGCAGGGGATATTGCTGCCTGCCTGCCGCTGGCGTGGAAGATGTTGGAAGAATAAGAGGAGAAGTGTAATTGGGATGGCTTGTCATGGCAACAGAAATAAGATATTTTGAAAACAGAAAAGATTGGCGGAAGTGGCTGGCTGACAATTTCGATACTGCCGATGGAGTCTGGTTTGTGTTTCCTACTAAATCTTCAAGCGAGAAAAGTATTATATACAATGATGCTGTTGAAGAGGCCCTTTGTTTCGGGTGGATTGACAGCACGATAAAGTCACTTGACAAAGAACATAAAATTCAGCGTTTCACGCCCAGAAATCCTAAAAGCACCTATTCGCAAGCCAACAAAGAAAGGTTGAAATGGTTGCTGGAGCATAAAATGATACATCCTGAATTTGAGGATAAAATACGAACTGTCTTGTCGGTTCCTTTTGTTTTTCCAAATGATATAATCGGCAGATTGAAAGAGGATGAAAGAATATGGAAGAATTATCAGAGTTTCTCTGACCCCTATAAACGTATCCGAATCGCATACATTGAAGCGGCGAGGAAACGACCGGAAGAATTTGAAAGGCGATTAAACAACTTTATCTGTAAAACGAAAGAAAACAAAATAATAATAGGGTTCGGCGGGATTGAAAAATACTATTAACGCTAATTCTTTTCCACTTATTTCCCTCTTGTCGTAATGTGGAAGCATCCTTGCTTCAACTCGTACTTGATGTAGCATTTGTCGGCTTTCCGCAGGTCACGGAGCACTTCCGAAAGAACCAGTTTCAAGGTATCTGCGCTGACGTCCTGCAAGGGGCGTCCATCCTCGTCTTCTATTTTCTGGAAGCGCTTCCAACTGACATCGAATGTCGTTCCGTAGAAATGTGCCGAGTTTGGAGAAGCATTGCCGTTGCGGCGGCGCAGGCGTTTTACGTCGTCTTGGGTGCGAAGTACGGAAGTCACGATTATCTTGTTCGGGTTCAGTCCCTTGGCGGTCAGTGAATCAAGGAAGTTGTGTCCGATGGTGTCCAGCAGGCTGGCGGCAGCAGGAATGAGATAAGGGATGGAATGCGTCAGTGAATCCACGGCATAGAGCTCGTTCGTCGTGATAGGTTGCAGTTGCTCCTTCATCTTTTCTGCTTCCTCGCGGGAGGAAAGCGCACGTATGCCGATGGCTTGGGCTACATTGAGATGTTTCTCGTTCAAGTCTCCGAAAGAACGTTTGTAGCTGACAACGCCCCGAATGTTGCGCGGTTCGTTCAACTTGAGCGACATGTCTTTCTTCTTGCAGCCGGCAAAGGTGAATGTAGTGGCGGCTGCGACAATTATCAGTATAGGTAGGATTCTGGAAGAATATCTCATCATATATAAATGTACTACGTCTGTGAAAAATCTGCGTTAATCTGTGTAATCTGTGGTGAAAAACCGTGCAAAGATAATTCAAACGTTTTTAAATTAGCACTATCTTTGCTGAAAAAGCGAATATAGGCTGCACCTCAACATAACTTTTTCATGCGAGCATGAAAGTTCTGTATTCGGTTTGCACTATCTTTGCACACAAAAAAGACCGTGCAACGATATTTTATATACCTGGCTTATGATGGCACTGCTTATCACGGCTGGCAAATCCAGCCCAATGGAGCAAGTGTGCAGGAGTGTTTGATGAAGGCGCTGAGTACCTTGCTGCGTCGCGAGGTGGAAGTCGTGGGAGCGGGGCGTACCGATGCCGGGGTTCATGCCTCACTGATGGTAGCTCACTTTGACAGTGATTCTCCTCTGGACACTGTTTTTATGACGGATAAGCTGAATCGTCTGCTTCCTCCCGATATTTCTGTATACCGCTTGCGGGCCGTGAAGTTCGATGCACATGCCCGCTTTGATGCTACGGCGCGTATGTATAAGTATTATGTCACTACCGCCAAGTCTCCTTTCAACCGCCAATATCGCTGCCGTCTGTTCCAAACACCGGACTTTGAACGGATGAATGAGGCTGCCCAAACCTTGTTTGACTATACGGACTTTACCAGCTTCAGCAAACTTCATACGGATGTCAAAACCAATAATTGTAAGATTATGCATGCCGCCTGGACCCGGGTAGACGATGTGACTTGGGTATTCACCATCCAGGCCGACCGGTTCCTGCGGAACATGGTACGTGCCATTGTCGGCACTCTACTCGAAGTGGGTCGTGGAAAACTTTCTGTTGAAGGTTTCCGACGCGTCATCGAACAGAAGGACCGTTGCCAGGCAGGAACCTCCGTTCCCGGAAATGCATTGTTTCTGGTGGATGTAGCCTATCCGGAAACTACTTTTTTAGAATAAACAGAGGGATGCACTACAAAAACGTACCCCCCTCCCTTTAATTTTTAATTCTTAATTTTTAATTAACTCTATGTGGTTATTACTTGCTTTCCTTTCTGCTGCCTTGCTGGGATTTTACGATGTCTTCAAGAAGAAGTCGCTTCGTGACAATGCCGTACTGCCGGTACTTTTCCTGAACACGCTGTTCTCGAGCCTGATATTTCTTCCTTTCATTCTGGTATCTGCCTTTGCGCCGTCGGTGTTGGGAGGTACGATGTTTGATGTTCCCGTGGTGGGGTGGGAGGTGCATAAGTTTATTGTTGTCAAGTCGTTTATCGTGCTCTCTTCCTGGATATTCGGTTATTTCGGGATGAAGCATCTGCCGCTGACCATCGTGGGACCGATTAATGCGACGCGCCCCGTGATGGTGCTTGTAGGTGCCATGCTTGTGTTTGGCGAACGCTTGAACCTTTATCAATGGATTGGCGTGATGCTTGCCATAGTATCCTTTTTCATGCTGAGCCGTTCGGGCAAGAAGGAGGGAATCGACTTCAAGCATAACAAATGGATTCTTTTCATCGTGCTGGCTGCCGTTGCTGGAGCTGTCAGTGGGCTGTATGACAAATATCTGATGAAGCAGCTCAATCCGATGCTGGTGCAGTCGTGGTATAATGTCTACCAAGTCTTTATCATGTGCCCCATTATCTTGCTGTTGTGGTACCCCAAGCGAAAAGAAAGTACCCCGTTTCGTTGGGACTGGACCATTATCTGTATCTCCATTTTCCTTTGTGCGGCAGACTTTGTCTATTTTTATGCCCTGAGCTATGAGGACTCCATGATTTCCATCGTTTCGATGGTGCGTCGTGGAAGCGTTGTTGTTTCCTTCCTTTTCGGTGCGCTTTTCTTCCGTGAAAAGAATTTAAAAAGCAAGGCTGTCGACCTCATTTTGGTGTTGATTGGAATGTTCTTCCTATATTTGGGGAGTAAATAAACAAGAGATATATGGCAGAAGACCTATATATAAATGCTGGTAGCAAGACAGAGAAATATCGCGCTTTGCTTCCTCAACTGAAAAATCTGCTGGCAGGTGAAGATGACTTGATAGCCAATCTGGCGAATGTTTCGGCGGCGCTGAAAGAGACTTTCCATTTCTTTTGGGTAGGCTTCTATTTGGTGAAGGGTGAAGAATTGGTGTTAGGACCTTTCCAGGGACCGATAGCTTGTACGCGCATCAGGAAAGGCCGTGGTGTTTGCGGCACGGCATGGGATAAAGACGAGACGTTGGTTGTGCCCGATGTGGATGCATTTCCCGGACATATAGCCTGCAGCTCGCTGTCGCGTTCGGAGATCGTGGTTCCGCTGAAGCGTGAGGACGGTGAAGTGTGGGGAGTATTGGATATTGACAGTGACGATTTGGGCGGTTTTGATGAAACAGATGCCCGTTTCCTTGAAGAAATGATTAAAATGTTATGATAAGAAAACTGAGTGCTTTTTTGATTTTGGCTTTCATCGGATGGGGGTATTTGCAGGCCCAGGAAGCCAAGACGTGTTTTAAGAATATGCCGGATTCTATATGTCCGTTGCTTAGTGCCGTGAACCGTGCGGATTTTATAGACTTTCTGGAAAGTAAGATGAAAGCTGAGGTGACCAACAGCTTTGGTGGTAAATCGGAAATGACGGAACTTGCCCCGGATTATATACATGTGAAGATGACTCCCCAGAGCTCGTGGCAGATGAAGCTCTTGCCTGTCAACGACAGCACGAAAGTGGTTTGTGTGGTATCTACGGTTTGTGCTCCGGCTTGCGACAGCCATGTCAAGTTCTATACGACAGACTGGAAGGAGCTGGTTGCTTCGTCCTACCTGCCGGCATTGCCCGTTCTGGATGATTTTATCGCTGAGGCCGCGGATACGGTGGATGTCTATGAGTATCAGGATGCCCGTCGCCAGGCCGACATGCTGCTGATGAAAGCGGACCTTTCTGCGAAGGATGCCACGTTGGCATTCACTTTTACCACGACCGATTACATGGGTAAAGAAGCGGCGGAGAAACTGAAACCGTTTGTCCGCTGTCCTATTGTTTATACTTGGAATCAAGGGAAGTTCGAGAAATCCTCTACTTCACTTTGATTCTGTCGAATCCCTCTCCATAGACTCCGATGACTGCACTTTGTGATACAAAGGCATTGGGGTCTATGTCTTTTATGAGCCGGAAAATGATGGTGGACTCCCGCTTCTTGGCCAGCACGAACAGCATTTTTATCTCTTTTCCCGTATAGAAGCCCGAGGCGTTGATGACCGTTGCACCTCTGTGAGGATATACCTGGATGTGCTTGGCTATCTCCTCATATTTATCGCTGATAATAAAGAATTGTACGGACTGGCGGGCACTGTTCACCACTTGGTCGAGCACGAAGCTGCATATGTATAGAGTAACGTAGCCATACACCACCTTTTCCCAATCTTTTAGAACAAAGTAACTGGACGAGATGATGATAAGGTCACATATCAACATGACTCTGCCCAGCGTGATGTCGCGGTACTTGTTGATTACGGCGGCAATGATGTCCGTGCCGCCAGTACTGCCGTTGTTGGAAAAGGCGATGCCGATGCCGCTACCGCAGAAGGAGGCACCGATGACACAAGCCATGAAAGGCTGGTCGTGCAGGAGGACAACACCCTCGGTCAGTTTCTGGATAATGGAAAGGAAAAAGGTCAGGGTGAATACGGCAAAGATTGTCTTTACGCTGAACTTCCATCCCAACACACGTAGGGCAAGCAATAGAAGCAGAAAATTGATGGCGAAGTACGTATATTGGACGGGAAATCCAGTGGCAAAATATACGATGGATGCAATGCCCGGTACGCCACCGGTAGTAATATCGTTGGGAAGCAGGAAGACTGTCCAGCCGATACCATATAAGACCATACCCAGGGCAATCATCAGATAATCCCGCAGTTCGCGCATGGTGTTCTGTCGGGAGGGAACATTTACTATTGTTTTCATTATAATTTTATGTGGTTGTGAAAATGCGGGGACAAAGATACAAAAGATATCATTTGTTTGTTTGAGTATAAGATTGATATTTATATTTTGATGTTACTATGAGTTTTAACATACAATAGCTTGCTTTGATAAAATAATTATCTATATTCGCTTTTATAATTAACGGTGATTATTGACTTAGATGACTATGAAACCACTTTACCAAGATCTGCCATTCCCAATAGACAGTCATATACATTATTATATAGAAGACTTGCCGCACTTCATTGTACCTTGGCATTATCATCCGGCCATAGAGATAATGTATATAACTAGAGGTATAGGAACTCGTTTTGTCGGGGATTGCATAGAACAGTATGAGGAGGGGGATGTATGTATGATTGGCCCTAATCTCCCTCATGAATGGCGTAATGATGATGCTTATTTTGATAAGGAGTCTGGTTTGCGTGCTACGTGTATCTGTCTGTTCTTTAAACGTGAGATATTTGATCCGAATTTTATCAGATTACCAGAAATGAATAATATTCGTGATTTGATAGAGAGATCACGGCGTGGACTGAAGTTTACCGGAAATTCGAAATTAGAGATAACCCGGTTTATAAGGAGTTCGGTGAATGATGTAGGGGTTCGGAAGGTAACGAATCTTTTAACACTTCTTGAGCTGATGGCCACATCGACTGAGTATGAGTTACTGGCCTCAGTGGGATTTACGAATTCTGTAAATTCAGAAGATTTTGAGAGATTTAATAAGGTATACAAGTTTCTCGTCAAGAACTTTGCGACTTCCATTAGGTTGGAAGAAGTTTCGACTTTGGTTGGATTGACCCCGACAGCTTTTTGCCGTTATTTCAAGGAGAGGACCAAGAAAACCTTTGTAGAATATCTGAACGAAATGCGTATCGGTTATTCGAAAAAACTATTACTGGAAAACAAAATGAAGATTTCTACTATCAGTGGGGAAGTCGGATTCCCTAACTTATCTAATTTTATATCCCAATTTAAAAAAGTGACAGGAATGTCCCCGTCGCAGTTCCAAAAGCAGTTTGGAGTAAAGGCTAAACAAGCCATTTGATTCTACTATTTTATCATTGAATATTTGGTGGTTAGAGCCTTGGTTTTCTACTTTTTTTGCAAGGTTTTATCCATTTGCTGCGAATAATGGTAAAATACCATAATTATCGGAAAATATAGAGGAAAGAGCGAGTTCCATATCAGCGTACTTTTGCAATATAAGATTTTAAAAGTATGATGCTGATGAATGATAAGAGAACAAATGAGTCGCCTTTGCTCTTTATAAAGGATTCTTTGATCGGTGAAAATGTGAAGAGGAGTTTGAAGACTTTGGCTGATTTACGAGGTGTTTTTCATAATTGTGAGGCTTATGAACAGATGTCTCCTGATACTTTATTGTATGAGGTGACTTGTCATCTGCCGGTTGAAGAAGGAACGCCTGGGGGACTCTATTTCGGAATCACGAGAATTTATCCAGGTAAGGTTGGTGATGAGTATTTCATGACCAAAGGACATTTTCATGCCAATATGAATCGTGGGGAGTACTATTGGGGAGTGGAAGGTGAAGGCAGATTGATTATGATGGATCAGAACCGAAGGGTTTGGAGTGAGCGGATGTTTCCGGGTAGTCTTCATTATATACCTGGAGGGGTGGCCCATCGTGTGGCAAATATAGGATATTCTGTTCTGTCATTCGCTGCTTGTTGGCCTTCGGACGCAGGACATGATTATCAAGTGATTTTGGAGAACGGGTTTTCTGCATCTTTACAGTGTGTGAATGGCAATCCCCAATTGATAGAAATATGAATATGAAGTATATCATAGCTGTAGATTTGGGAGGAACCATTACAAAAGTCGGTCTCTTACGCAATGGAGAACTGGTAGACTATGTAAAAATGCCTTCTCGTCAAGATTTGGATATGACAGCAAGTTTGCCGGAGATTGAAAATGCAATTGATTTCCTGCTAAATTCAAATGGTGTGAAGCGCCTCTTTGGAGTGGGTATAGCTTTTCCAGGGCTAGTAAATAATAAAAAAAGCATTATTATATCTACGAATGAAAAATATGATGATGGAGTGGAGCTTGATTTGGATAGATGGGCGGATGAACATTGGGGAACCCCCTTTTACATTGATAATGACGCACGGCTTGCAGCAATTGGAGAATGGCAATATGGGAGCGGCAGAGGATATGATAGCGTTGTTATGATGACTATTGGTACGGGCATAGGATCGGGAGTCATTATGAATGGTGAGGTAATGTATGGAAAGCACTTTCAAGCAGGTTCGTTGGGTGGCCATTTTGTAGTAGACTACAAAGGAAGGTTATGCTCTTGTGGAAACAAGGGGTGTGTGGAGGCTTTGTCCTCTTCATTCTTCCTTCATAAAATTATAAAGGATCATGCTTGCCTGTCTCCTTCGTTTAAAATGTCATCTCAGAATTATGATTTTAAAGAAATCTTCCAATTGGCGGAACAAGGAAATAGAGACGCGTTATTGGTACGAAATGAATGCATTGAAATATGGGGAGCTGCTGTTATAAATTTTATTCATGCTTATGATCCTGAAGTGGTGATACTTGGAGGGGGAATCATGAATAGCCATAAAGTGATAGTGCCTTATATCGAGGAACGGGTGTCAAAGTTTGCCTGGACTCCGAGTGCAAAAGTATCTGTGGTAGTTTCTAGCTTGGGAGATTATGCAGCTTTGTATGGTTTGGAATATTGTTTAAGAAAAAAGATAAAAGATGAAGTATTCTGCTAATTACGATAAATATCCTTTTGTGCAGGTGTCCTATAATTCGGATGACTGTATTTCCGGTTGGTTTGCCATTACCGATAGTATCAGTGAACGTTTGAAGGTACTGGAGAAGCCGTTGAAAGTGGTTGCGATTGAGTGCTATCAAGGAGTGTTTGAGAATGATATACGTAATGCTTTTGCCGGTAGGTTCAATAATGCTTTATTTGTTCATACAGATAGTGCGATGTTGCCGGAAGAGAAAATCAATGATTTTTTCTATCCTGATATTACCGATGATGAATTATTCGGCTATCTGACCCGGTATACAATGGAATGTTTTTTTGATTTCGATAAAGTTACTGGTATCCGGCAACAGATAGAAGATTTGCAGTCTGGTATTGTAATAGTCTATGGGGGTGGTGCGGCCTATCTTTGTGAACATCCTGATTTGTTGATTTATGCCGATATGGCAAGATGGGAGATACAGTCCAGATTCCGTAAAAATGAAATATCAAATATAGGTGTCAACAATAAAGAAGAACGAACCTCCTTGCAGTATAAAAGAGCTTTTTTCGTAGATTGGAGAATATGCGATAGGCACAAAAAGATGCTGATGGCAAAGGTGGATTATGTTTTGGATACGAACCGGCGCAATCATCCTAAGATGATTACAGGCAAAGCGATGTTTGAGGGATTGGAGAAAGCGGTAAATGGTCCGTTTCGTGTAGTTCCCTTTTTTGATCCGGGGCCTTGGGGAGGACAGTGGATGAAAGATGTTTGCGATTTAGAACGGACGATGCCTAATTATGCTTGGTGTTTTGACTGTGTACCTGAAGAAAACAGTCTGTTGTTGGCCTTTGGGGATGAGAAAGTGGAAATACCGTCAATTGATTTGATTTTTGCTTATCCCCGACAGTTATTGGGTGATGCTGTGTATGGCAGGTTTGGTGATGAGTTTCCAATACGGTTTGACTTTCTTGATACGATAGAAGGCGGCAATCTAAGCTTACAAGTTCATCCTTTGACTGAATATATACAACAGAAATTTGGGATGCATTATACGCAGGATGAGAGCTACTATATTTTGGATGCTAAGGAGGGGGCAACTGTATATTTGGGTTTGAAGGATAATATTAAACCGGAGGAGATGCTTGATGAATTGGAAAAATCGCAAAGGACTGGTGAATTTGAAGTGGAGAAGTATGTAGGTATTTATCCGGCAAAGAAGCATGATCATTTTTTAATTCCGGCTGGTACGGTACATTGTTCGGGAAGGAATAGCATGGTACTTGAGATTAGTGCAACCCCATACATCTTTACATTTAAGTTGTGGGATTGGGGACGGATGGGACTGGATGGCAGACCGCGTCCGATTAATATAGCTCATGGGGCTAATGTGATACAATGGAATAGAACGGAGTCTTGGGTGAAAGAAGAACTGATAAACAAGGTCTCTGTTATTGGTGAAGGAGATTCTTGGCGTGAAGAAAAGACGGGACTTCATGAATGGGAATTTATAGAAACAAGAAGACATTGGTTCACGGACAAAGTTTTGCATAAGAATGAGTCGGGTGTTAATGTTCTGAATCTGATTGAGGGACGTTCGGTGATAGTGGAAAGTCCTATAGGACAATTTTCTCCGTTTGTTGTCCATTATGCGGAAACTTTTATTATTCCTGCTGCCATAAAGGAATATACAATAAAACCTTATGGGGAGTCTGAAGGAATGGAATGTGGAACAATTAAAGCTTTTGTAAGACATCATGCATAAAGATAATTTTGATAAGGGGATTGATATAGGGATAACAGAAAATCCGTTAGGTTTTATTTATGGTAAGGACGTTTTTGGCCCGACAGTAGAAAACCGGTGGTTGGATGATATCCGGTCTAGTTTGTTGGATCCGAAATGTGAAGGACCGGATATTGTCTATTCTATAGCTATGGATGTGGGTAAGACTGTTCATAAAGCGCTTTTGCAAAAACAGCATTTGCTTTTTGGAGTAGTGGCTTATGCCAAAGGAAGTTTGGGAATGGAACCCATTCGCAGTCAGGGACATATTCATAAGGTCTCACCTTTTAGTCAATGGTCCACTCCAGAGGTTTATGAGATATGGAATGGAGAGGCGGTCATTTACATGCAAGAGTCGGCTACAGATGAACCGGGGAGGTGTTATGCTGTTTATGCACAGCCTGGCGATGTGGTGGTGGTCCCTCCATATTGGGTACATGCTACCATTAGTACGAATGCAGATGAATCTCTTGTGTTTGGTGCATGGTGTGACCGTGAATATGGTTTTGAATATGCTGAGATTCGTCGTCATAAAGGTATTGCATGGTATCCTGTTTTTGAGGGTGATGGATTGAAGTGGATCAGAAATACAAACTATCATTTTTCGGAACTGGTAAGAAAGGCTCCAAGAGAGTATCATGATTTAGGTATTGGGAAAGGTAAATCCATTTATAAAATTTTTGAAGATGCTCCGGATACTTTCTTATATGTTCCGAATCCGTCAGTGAAAAAGGAAGTTTGGATAAGTTTTGAACCCTAAAATATAAGTTTAATATGAAAAACAGACATATAATATTTTTAATAGCTACAGTTGTAGCAACAGGAGGATTGCTTTTCGGCTTTGATACTGGGGTAATTTCAGGAGCGATTCCATTTCTTCAGTCAGATTGGGGAATAGATAATAATGATGTTGAATGGATTACGGCGGCTGGTTTGTTGGGAGCTATGTTGGGGGCTGTATGTTGTGGGCGTTTATCTGATATATTTGGAAGAAGAAAAATCATATTGGTTTCTGCTGTGATATTTGCAGTGGGAGCGTTATGGTCAGGACTGGCAACGGATTTGACGAGCTTGGTTTTTTCTCGTCTGTTTCTTGGTATAGCTATAGGTGTGGCATCATTTACTGTTCCATTGTATATAGCAGAAATTGCTCCAGCTAAATCCAGGGGACGTCTGGTTTCAATGTTTCAGTTAATGGTTACAATAGGTATTTTACTTTCATACATGTCAGATACCTTTTGGGCTGATGAAAACAAGTTGGATTGTTGGAGATGGATGTTTTGGGCAGGTGTCGTACCGGCTTTGGTATTACTGGTAGGTATGTGTTTTGTGCCTGAAACACCTCGGTGGCTGTTGAGTAAAGGACGGTTGAAAGAATGTAGGAAAGTGTTGCAGAAAATAGAACCGGAAAATACAGTAAATGATTTAATTGGACAAATGGAGGTGGAAATAGAGAAAGATAGGAATAGTGCGGTAGGATGGCGATATTTGATGCAGCCTTGGTTGAGAACTCCTCTAATGATTGCTGTTTGTATTATGTTTTTTCAACAGTTTGTAGGTATTAACACAGTTATTTATTATAGTCCGAAGATTTTCCTGATGGCAGGATTTGAAAGTACACTCTCTGCTATTTGGGCTTCTGTAGGTATTGGAATTGTAAATGTTGTATTTACAGTGATTTCTCTTTATTTAGTGGATAGAATCGGACGACGAAAGTTGTATTTTATTGGTCTGTCAGGAATTGCCTTTTCTGTTTTGTGCCTTAGTGCTTGTTTTATTTATGCTAATCAGTTGGGCGAAATCGGAAGGTGGTTAATGGTCATTTTTATGTTTGGATATGTTGCATTTTTTGCAATTAGTATTGGACCTTTGGGATGGTTGGTCATTTCCGAGATATTTCCGCAGAAAGTACGGGGATTGGGGACTTCGATAGGTTCATTGGCTGTATGGATATTTAATTGCATTGTCTCCTTTACTTTCTTTAAGATTATAGATTTTTTTTCTATACCAGGTACCGAAATTGTTGTTGGACAAACGACTTCTGAGAATCCGGCAGGTGCATTTTTTCTTTATGGATTTATTGCCGTGTTGGGTTTGGTATGGGGGTATTTATTCTTGCCGGAGACAAAAGGGTTATCATTGGAGGAGATTGAACAGAAATGGAGAAAAAATAGAGAATGTTGAAGGAATAAATCATTAAAAAAATGATATATGAAAAATGGATTTTATTTTTTAGGTCTATGTATCTGCTTGTGTTTATGGGCTTCTTGCTCCAGTATGGAAGAAGTACGTGATTATAATGAAAAATATACGGGAGAGTATACGAGCAGGATTGCTTTCCCTATTGGGGGATTGGGGACGGGAATGTTTTGTGTAGAAGGTAGTGGTGCAATTTCTAATATGAATATTAGGCATAAAACTGAGATGTTGAATGAACCGACAATGTTTGCCGGATTATATTTGAAAGGGGTAGATAATGGTAGTATTGTTGTGGAAGGACAAATACCGGATTGGAAAAAATTTGGCCAACCACAGTCAACAAAAGGATACGGCGGCACGTGGGGATTACCTCGATTTAAAGATTGTGATTTTGAAGTAAAATTCCCTTTTGCCAAATTGAGAATGAGTGACGATGAACTGAAGATGGACGTGACAATGAAGGTTTGGAATCCATTTATTCCTACAGATGAAAATAACTCAGGGCTTCCAGTTGCTGGTTTTGAATATACGTTTAAAAATAAATATGCTAAAGAAGTAGAAGCCATATTTTCTTATAATTCAAAGAACTTTGTAGATATTCGTAATGGAGGAGCATCTATTAGGCCAATTGAAAATGGTTTTATAATATCACAGAAAGGAACAGAAACGCAGCCGTTTCATCAGGCTGATTTTGTAATCTTTACAGATGAACCGGAAACTAAGGTTAATTATTGTTGGTTTAGAGGATGGTCTTTTGACTCATTCACGATGTGCTGGAATGAGATGAGCAGTGGGGTAATTAAAGAAAATCCTGCTAATATGGCGGATGCTCCCGGAGCTTCCTTGTATGTACCGTTTAGATTGCAACCGGGAGAGTCAAAGACAATCCGTTTATATATGGCATGGTACGTTCCTTTCTCATTAGTTCGTGAGGGATTGGAACCGATTGATGATGTAGATGTACCTATCGTACCTGTAGTTAATGAAAGAGGAGAGCCCGCAGGCTATATTGATACTTCCATTCAGTTGTCCGATAAATACCGTCCCTGGTATAGCAGTAGATTTGCAAATATAGAGGAAGTCGCAGACTATTGGATGAAAAATTATAATACGTTGAAAGAAAAAACAGAGCTGTTTACTGATGCATTTTATGCTACAACTTTGCCTGCTGAAGTTGTTGAAGCTGTTGCTGCTAATCTTACTATATTAAAATCACCTACGATTTTTCGGCAATACGATGGTCGGATGTGGAATTGGGAAGGTTGCGGTAATGAATATGGCTCTTGCTATGGTTCTTGTACACATGTTTGGAATTATGCTCAAGCTATACCTCATTTGTTTCCTAAAATGGAAAGAACACTGAGGGAAACGGAATTTTTTGTTAGTCAAGCTAAGAATGGGCACCAAGCATTTCGCTCTGCACTTCCTATCCGACCCATCAGACATAATTTTCATGCAGCAGCTGATGGGCAGTTAGGTGGTATTATGAAAGTATACCGTGATTGGCATATATATGGTAATGACGAATGGTTGAAGTTGATTTATTCATACGTACAGAATAGTCTTGATTATTGCATTAATACGTGGGATCCTAAAAGGAAAGGTGTTATAGAGGAACCTCATCATAATACTTATGACATTGAATTTTGGGGGCCTAGTGGTATGATTAATAGTTACTATACTGGCGCATTACAAGCATTTGTTGCTATGGGTGAACATTTGGAGAAAGATATGACAGAATATAGAGAGTTGCTAGATAAGAGTATTGACTACATGGAAAATCAATTGTACGACGGTGAATATTTTATTCAAAATATTCGTTGGAAGGAGTTGCAGGCTTCTGATCCGACGAAAGTACAGTCTGTCAATTCTAATTATTCGAAAGAGGGTTTGGATTTATTGGAAAAGGAAGGGCCGAAATATCAATACGGAAAAGGCTGTTTATCTGATGGAGTAGTAGGAGCATGGCTTTCTTTGGTCTGTGGACTGGACGAGGCTATAGATAGAAAGAAAATATTAAGTCATTTATTGTCTGTTCATAAATATAATTTAAAGAGGAATCTCAGAAAACATGTAAATCCTCAGCGCTCGACTTTTGCTTTAGGTGATGAAGGAGGCTTATTATTATGTTCATGGCCCAAAGGAGGAAAGTTACAACTTCCTTTTGTTTACTCCAATGAGGTATGGACAGGTATTGAATATCAAGTGGCTTCTCATTTGATGTTTGAAGGTGAGGTTGAGAAAGGACTTGATATTGTCCGTACTTGTCGTGATCGGTATGATGGAAGAGTACGTAACCCATTTAATGAATATGAATGTGGGGCATGGTATGCCCGTGCAATGTCTAGTTATGCTATGCTCCAAGCTTTGACTGGAATACAGTATGATGCAGTGGATTCTACTTTATATATTGATTCAAGGATAGGTGATGATTTTACGTCTTTTTTGTCGACGGAAACAGGTTTTGGTAATGTTGGTCTAAAAGATGGTAAACCTTTCATTGAGGTGAAATATGGGAAGATTGATGTGAAAAAGTGCTTTGTTTCTGACATAGAAACAGATTTTGTTAATTGATAGAGAAAGGAGGAATAATGGAAATAAGAAGAAAGTAATTATACAGTGGTGAATCTAATAATAGTTTGAAACACAAATAATCAAAAAAAATGAAAACAATAGACATTAAATCTAATAGCAGGATATTACATTGGGCATTTTATATTTTCCTTTTTACTGTTTTGAGTGTGGGAAGTGTATATGCATCGGAAGATACTCCGTCTGTATTATCCACTAATCAATCAGAAAAGAAAACAGTAAAAGGAAATGTGATGGATGAATATGGACAACCATTGGTGGGGGTAGCTGTACAAGTTAAAGGAACTTCATTAGGTGTTGTTACTGATTTGGATGGAAATTTTAGTTTTAGTATTCCAGTTGATAGTCGTGCCTTGTTATTTTCTTATTTGGGAATGAAAACTCAAGAGGTATCTGCCAATAAGAGTAACTATAAAATAGTGATGGTAGAGGATGCCACCCAAATGGAGGAAGTTGTAGTCATTGGGTATGGTTCTCAGTCTCGTGAGAAGATTACGACATCTGTGACCAAGCTTGATAAAGAGGCTTTGAAGAATGTACCCTATGCAAATGCAGCTTCAGCCTTACAAGGTACAGTGTCTGGTGTACGTGTGCAAAGTATTTCAGGGCAACCAGGTGCAGAACCTCGTATTATAGTCCGTGGTGGTACTTCCATTAATAATCCTAATGGTGCTACTCCACTATATATTATTGATGGTGTTATGAGGGCGAATATGGTTCATATAGCTTCGGAAGATATTGAATCCATCCAAATTCTGAAAGATGCTGCTGCTACTTCTATTTATGGAGCCCAAGGTTCAAATGGTGTTGTAATTGTTACTACTAAAAAGGGGAAGGCCGGTAAAACCAGAGTTGAATATAGATATAATCTGACAATTTCTGATATTGGTAAAAAATATGAATTTGCCAATGCTGAAGAATTTTTGACCCTTATGAGGAAAGGTATGATTTCACCAGCGAAATTTGGAAAAGCTACCGAACAAAGATTGATAGGACATTTAGGTTATGGAACAGGAAATGATCTGACTAATAATACTGCCTTCTCTACTCAATACTTGACTGATGAGAATCGCTATAAATTAGATCAAGGGTGGAAATCAATGCCAGATCCAGTAGATCCGAGTAAGACATTGTTATACTCAGATACTGATTTTCAGGATAAAATTTATCGTACTGGTTTTTCTCATAATCACCATATTGAAGTTTCAGGTGGAACGGAAAAGGCTACCTTTAATATGGGATTAGGGTATATGACTAATGAAGGAACTGTTATTACAACTTCATATAAACGGTATAATTTTAGTTTGAATGGTTCTTTGCAAGCACGGGATAATTTGAAAATTTCAGCTAGAACTACTTATTCAAACTCGTTTACGTATGGTTCTCCATTAGCTGCAGATGCAACATTCTATCGTTCACCGGCTGCCTCACCTACCACTAAATTCAGATTTGAAGATGGTAGTCTGGCTCCAGGAGCTGCCCAGTATCTGGGAAATGCTGTATATCATATGAACAAGGCACAAAGAGAGTATGACTATCAGAATTTATCAATAGGAGTAGATGCAGATTGGACTATATTGCCAGGATTGTCTTTCAAACCAGCTCTTTCTTTATTTGAAGTGAACAGTAATAACTATACTTTTTGGGATGCTTTTTGGAATGGACCGAGAGATTATATAACTACAAGAAATGCAAATGCTGATACTTACAAATGGCGGCAATATCAGGCAGATGCTGTATTCAACTATGTTAAATCTTTCAATGAAAAACACAATTTGAATGTAACAGCTGGTTATGCTTATTATTTTAGGAAAGAGGCCCGTTTAGCAGCTGCTGGTAGAGGTGCTTCTACTGATTTGATTCCTACTTTGAATGCCTCAAGTGTTCCTGTAAGTGTGAGTAGTTCTATTACAGAGCGATCTATGCAAGGTATTTTTGCTCGTATAGGGTATGATTATAAGGATAAATATTTGATTTCTGTATCTGCAAGATATGACGGTGCTTCCAATTTGGGTACGAACAACAAATGGGGATTTTTTCCTGGCGTGTCATTAGGGTGGCATGTGGATAAAGAAAAGTTCTGGTCATTTATGCCTGAGAATCTAATGCGTCTGAAATTGCGTGCCAGCTATGGAGTAAATGGTAATATTTCAGGCTTGGGGGATTATACGGCTCAAGGTAGTTATAGTGTAGGATCTAAATATTTAGGTAATGCAGGTATCACTATGGGAACTATGGCAAATCAAGACTTGAGTTGGGAGGAGTCTAAGACATTTGATATCGGTACTGATATTTCCTTTTTTAATAATCGGTTAAACTTTATCTTTGATTATTTCAATCGTACCACAGATAATTTGCTGACAAATCGCACTTTACCTCATTCTACAGGCTTTGGCTCTATTTTCACTAATTTAGGGCGTTTACAAAATAGAGGTATTGAGTTGGAAATGAATGCAAGAATATTACCGGTATCCAGTTCTATTCAATGGTCATTAGGTTTTAATGCCTCGAAGGTGACCAATAAAATATTGAAGCTGCCAGATAATGGGGTTGAAAATAATCGGATTGGTGGTGAGTACATTTGGGATGCTAAACTGGGTAAACATACTTGGCAAGGTGGTTTACAGGAAGGAGGACGAATTGGAGATTTGTTTGCCTATAAGATGATAGGTGTATATTCTACTGATGAGGAAGCACAGAATGCTAATGAGCCGATAGATAATGTTATTACAGTCCCTGATAAAACCAAATATGGTGGTGATGCAAAGTGGCAAGATACTGATGGTAATGGTGTGATTGACAGTAAAGACCGTGTATATGTTGGTAATATTTATCCGGATTGGACTGGGGGTATTAATACTTCTCTATCTTATAAAGGGTTCGATTTGTATTGCAGACTTGATTTTACATTGGGTCATACCATATATAATTTTGCCAAAGGCTTTTTGGATTATAATTGGCAGGGTGATAATAATATGACGAAAGATGTCGTAAATCGCTCCTGGAAAGAACAAGGTGACAAAGCGGACATGCCGAGATTCTATTGGCATGGTGATCGTGGACAGCAGAATGCTATCCGAGGTAGCTCTTTGTATCATGAATCAGGAGATTTTCTAGCCATTAGAGAAGTTTCTTTAAGTTATACAGTTCCTGCAAATATCATACAAAAGATTCGTTTAAGCGGACTTCGGTTTACGGTTACGGGAAATAATCTGCACTATTTTACTAAATATTCTGGTCTTAATCCAGAAGAAGGTGGACAGGATAATGGTAGATATGCTATGCCGAGAAATATTATTTTTAGTGCAAATGTATCATTTTAATAAAGTAAAGTTATGAAAATTAGAAATATAATAAATAGTACAATAGCTTTGTTTATGGTCCTGACATTTGCTTCTTGTGATGCACTAGACCTTAAGCCAATAAGCTTTATAACGAATGAATCTTTCTGGCAGACAGAAGATGACGTGAAGGGTGCGTTAAATGGTATTTATGTCCAGTTACGAGGAGCTGCTGAACATGATTTGTATATATTGGGGGAAGCGCGTAGCGAAATACTGACTGTAGGTATCGGTGGATATGGCGGATATGATATTTATTATTATAATACGTTGACACAAGCTAATATGCCTATATCCTGGATACGTTATTATCAGATAGTCAATTCATGCAATCTTCTTTTAAAGTATGCTCCCAATGTGACTTTTAATAACGAGACTTCCCGCAATAAAATGTTGGCTCAAGCTTATACAATGAGGGCTTTCATGTATTTTGTGATGACTCGTACATGGGGGGATTTGATAATCCATACAGATCCTATTGAAAACACAAATTCAGAAGTCCTTTATAAAGAAAGAAGACCCCAAACGGAAGTTTTCCAACTGATAAAAGATGATTTGGAGAAAGCTTTGTCTTTATATCCGGATGACAATTTCGGTGATCAAAGAGCTATGTGGTCAAAACCGGCAACATTGGCTTTGAAAGCTGAAGTATATCTTTGGAGTGGAAAAAAAATGAATGGTGGAAGCAGTGATATTGAAACTGCATTAAATGCTTTGAATTCAATTAAAACGGATAAGCTTCGTTTACAGCCGGATTTTGCTGATGTATTTGCTTATGATAATAAGGGTAATGATGAAATCTTGATGAGTGTTAGATTTCAGGATTTGGAATCTGGTATTAACTATTTCAGATATATGTGGATACATGCGAGTGCTGTTCCTGGAGATGCTCCTCAAGAGGTAAAGGATATAGTTTATCCGATAGGGCCGGGACAAGGTATTATAGTAGCTTCGGACGAGTATAGAAAGCAATATACAGAAGATGATACTCGAAAAAATGCTTCTTTTCTTGAAATTTATTCTAAAGATCAGGAAACTGGAGAAAATAAATTTTATGTTAGTGTAGTATTAAAAGGTAAAGGCTTGGTGCGAGATGGTGATCGTATTTTTGCAGATGATATCATATTGTACCGTTATGCTGATATTTTATTAATGAAGGCTGAGGCTAAAAATGCTTTGGGACAAGATCCTTCTGCAGAAATTAATGAGGTTAGGAAACGTGCATATAAAGACAAGTATGAAGAGCATATTTATGTGAATAGCACAAAAGAGGCGAATGATGCAGCTATCTTGAAAGAAAGACTTTTAGAATTGGCTTTTGAAGGTAAAAGGTGGTGGGATTTGGTACGTTTTGACAAAGCCTTTGATTTGGTTCCTTCTTTGAGAGAGCATAAGGGGGAAGATTATATGATGCTGTTCCCCATTCCTTTGTCAACAATAAGCGTGGAGCCGAAAGTTACTCAAAATCCTGGTTGGGATAAATAAAGTATATTATTGAAATCTTTCCAATATGTTGTAACTTTACAGCATATTGGAAAGATTGATAAACGAACATAATAAAATTATATATGAAAAAGTCTATATTTCTCTTTTATTGTCTGCTTGTCCACTTGTGTTCTGCGACAACATTGTTTGCTCAACAGAATGACGTTTTGATACCAGGTGTCAAGAAAATAAAGGATGTAATAATATATAAGGATACCATGTTTTACTCCGCTTTTCCTTCAGCTGTAAAATTATCGAATGGAGAGATACTGGTATCGTTCAGAAGAGCTCCAGACCGTAAAGTCTTTAAGGAGAAGAAGAATAATCATTTGGACCCGAATAGTTATCTGGTAGTAGTGAGATCCAAAGATGGCGAACATTGGACCAAGGAACCGGAACTGCTTTATGCCCATCCGTTTGGAGGCTCACAAGATCCATGTTTGTTGAAGTTGAAAGATGGAACACTGCTATGTGCTAGTTATTTGTGGACATTTATTCGTCCGGATGGTTTAGCTGTTCTTAAGAAACCGTTCGTACAGAATACAGACGCTGTTTTTGCAGGAGGATATTTGCTCCGTTCTTATGATGATGGTAGAACTTGGAATGATTTGATTATACCTTGTAGCGTTCCGTCTGAAATAAATTATAGTGGATTGGGAGGTAAATTGCCGGCTTATAATCGTGGCGCTTTGTATGAAGGAAAAGATGGACGTATTTTTTGGGCAGTAGTAGCTTCTGATACAGAAGCTTTAAGAAATACGTCGGTCTATTTGCTTATATCCAAAGATAAAGGAAAAACATGGGAATACGGTACGAAAATTGCTAAAGATAAAAAGGTCTCGTTTAATGAGACTTCCATGTATGAAACGCCTAATGGGGATTTGATTGCTTTTATGCGTTCGGAAGCGTTTGGTGACCAAGCTTGTATTGCACGGTCCATAGATGGTGGGAAAACATTTGGTGAATGGAAAAGTATGGGGTTCAAAGGACATCCTCTCCAGGCAATGAGGCTGCCAGACAATAGAGTTTTGTTGACATATGGTTATCGTCATGAACCTTGTGGAGTTAGAGCCAGAATTCTTAATGCAGAATGTACAGATTTTGCCACGGCTCCTGAGATTATCATAAGAGATGATGCGGATGATGGAGATGTCGGATATACATGGGCTGTACAGCTGGATGAGAAGAGGGTATTGGTGGTATACTATATAAACTTTGACAGAGCCAAAGGTACTAGACATATACAAGGCTCTATTTTAGAGATTGAACCGCAAGGATAATTGTTAATACATAATATGATGAAGAGAAAACAAATTCCGGGCAATATGGATTCCAGCCCTCAAAAGATGTCTCGTCGTAAAGCATTGGCTACTATGGCAGGTGCCGTAGGATTGGCAGCATTACCTGGTGTAGGGCATGCATTGAATCCCATCAAGAAAGAACGGAGAGACATTCAAACCTCTGCTTTTACATCTATCCATACTATGCGTAACGCTGTATCTCGTCAGTTTACGACTTTTGACTTGAATACTAAGATTAAAGCCCATTTGGTTGGACCGGGTGAGAAATCTGTACTGGTAGATCACACTTCTCCTGGTGTAATTACCCGTATGTGGTTTACTATTAATGGTTGGTTTTGGGAAAATTGGGATTTAAGTAAGGAGCGGTGGCCTGATCCTACTATTTTGAAAATGCTGATTTTGCGTATTTATTGGGATGGTGAGGACTATCCTTCTGTAGAATGTCCGATTGGTGACTTCTTTGGTATAGGGCATTGTGAATATAAGCATTATATGTCCAAATATATAGGTATGTCCAGTGGAGGTTTCTATTGTTATTTTCCGATGCCATTTAAAAAGGTAAGGATAGAAGTGGAAAATCTTCATCACCGTTTGACTACAAGCGTTTTCTTAAATGCCAATTATGATCAATTGGAGAGTTTACCTGAGGGTATGGGACGATTCCATTGTTTATATAATGCTGGTACCAATCCTGGTTATGAACCATTAACCATATTGCAGACTAAAGGACATGGACATTTTATTGGCTGTTCCTTGTCCATGCAGAGTTGGCTTCCAAACTACTTGGGATATTTGGAAGCACCCGAGTTTATTTATATCGATACGGAAGACAAAAGTGTACCGACTATAGTTGGTTCTGGACTTGAAGATTATTTTAATGGTGGCTGGTATTTTAGGGAAGGTGAATTCTGTGGAGAGTTGCATGGAGTTCCTATAAAGGATCCGCTCCGTTCGATGGTGAGTATGTATCGTTATCATGAGCAAGATGCAATCTGTTTCAATGAAAGTTTTATTTTTGATTTTATAAATCCCCGTAAACCGGAGCAGACCCGGCCCTTTAAATTCTCTTCGGCGGCTTTCTGGTATCAAGACAAAGCTGTACCTCTGGCGTTCAAATTACCAGAGAAAGAAAAGTTGGTTGATTGGTATAGAATGCGTGATACAGACCATCAAGCTATACCATAAGATTGATATTTATATTTACTTTTTGAATTACTGAAATATGTTACTTGAAGATAGGATTTTGAAAAAATGGTTATTACCTTTTATATTGTCGGTTCTTATTGCCGTAGATTCCATGGCTCAATGCATTCCGGTGTACAAGGATTCTAGTATGTCTGTTGAACGACGGGTTACAGATTTATTGGGCAGAATGACATTACGAGAAAAAATAGCACAATTAAGTCATTTGCATGGTTATCAATTATACAATGGTCAAGAGGTGGATTACCAAAAATTAAGAGATGCAGCTGGTGATATTAGTTACGGCTGTATTGAGGGATTCAATCTTACTGGTGAAAATGTGCGGAAAGCATTTCATGCAATTCAGAAATATATGGTTGAAGAGACACGCTTGGGAATCCCAGTTTTTACAGTAACTGAGTCTTTACATGGCTCGGTACATGATGGTTCTACCATTTTTCCTCAATCTGTAGCCGTTGGTAGTACTTTTAATTTAGATTTGGCTTATCAGATGACTAAAGCAATTGCTACAGAATTAAGGTCCCAAGGGGTAATTCAGACTCTTTCACCAGGATTGGATGTTGTTCGGGATTTGCGATGGGGGCGTGTTGAGGAATCGTTTGGTGAAGATCCTTGGCTAGTGGGACAGATGGGGATTGCACAAGTGAAAGGTTATATTGACGGAGGAATATCTCCAATGTTGAAACCTTTTGGACCGGGAGGAGCTCCTTTGGGAGGGCTGAACTTGGCTTCAGTTGAGAGTGGAGAACGGGATATACGTAATATCCATATCAAGCCGTATGAGATGGCTGTTCGGAATACGGAAGTGAAGGCGGTGATGACCTCCTATAATTCTTGGAATGGCATCCCTAATTCTGCTTCTTCTTATTTACTGACGAATATTTTACGCAATGAATGGGGATTCAAAGGATATGTATATTCCGATTGGGGGGCAGTGGCTATGTTGAAGGATTTTCAGCATACAGCTAAGGATGATAGTGAAGCGGCTATCCAAGCCTTGACTGCGGGGGTGGACTTGGAAGCTTCCAGTAATTGCTATTGGGCTTTGGAGCAATTGATAGAGCAAGGCAGGTTTGATGAAAAATATGTGGATTTGGCTGTTGGACGTATCTTACGTGTTAAATTTGAATTAGGATTGTTCGAGAATCCATATCAGGGCGCTGACATGCCGGGAGTAGCCATGCGTACTAAAGAAGCGGTGGAGCTATCGCGCAGAGTGGCTGATGAATCGATTGTTTTATTGAAGAATGAAAATACTCTTTTACCCTTAAATTTGAATAAAATAAAATCATTAGCAGTGATTGGGCCGAATGCTAATCAAGTACAGTTCGGGGATTATACATGGAGCCGGAGTAATAAAGATGGGGTTACTCCACTTGAAGGCCTAAAGAAACGGGTTGGAAATAAGATAAAAATAAATTATGCGGTAGGATGTGATCTTATTACAGATAATAAATCCGGATTTGATGAAGCTGTAGCTGCTGTAAAAGCGAGTGACATGGCTGTTGTATTTGTTGGTTCTTCTAGTGCTTCACTGGCACGTGACTATTCAGATGCTACATGTGGGGAGGGGTTTGACCTCTCTTCTCTGGATCTGACAGGTGTACAAGAAGAATTGGTGGAAGAAATCTATGCAATAGGAAAACCTGTTATAGTTGTATTGGTTACAGGTAAGCCTTTTTCTATTTCTTGGATAAAAAGAACTATTCCAGCCATAGTTGTACAATGGTACGGTGGTGAGAAAGCTGGAGATGCAATAGCTGATATGTTATTGGGAAATATTAATCCTTCAGCCAAACTTCCATTCTCGTTTCCGCAGAGCGTAGGACATTTACCGGTTTTTTATAATCATTTGCCAACGGACAAAGGATTCTATCGTCGTCCTGGTAGACCAAATGAACCTGGACGTGATTATGTTTTTTCTTCACCAGCTCCGTTATGGTCTTTTGGGCATGGATTGAGTTATACTACATTTGAGTATTTGAATGCTCATTATTCTGCAGAGTTATTACATCCATCTGATACCTTGATTGTCAGTGTGTCTTTGAAGAATACGGGTAGTGTAGCGGGAAAGGAGGTAGTACAGCTTTATGTTCGAGATGTGGTCAGTTCGGTTGTGACTCCAGTCAAGCAACTGAAGGCATTCTCAAAACCATTCTTACAACCAGGCGAAATGCAGACAGTTGTTTTGAAGCTACCAATACAAGAATTGGCCTTATATGATTTGAGCATGAAAAAAGTAGTAGAAGAAGGGGAGTATGAAATACAGATAGGAACAGCCTCAGATGATATCAGATTACGAAGGACAATCTTTGTTGGCAGACAGCCGGTGACTAGTAATAGTCTTGGTCATAACGACTTCTGCATGGATGAAATTGTGAAGAATCCAGGAAGAAAGATAAAGGTTGCTGGTTGTGTCAGAGATGTACAAGCAACCCCTATAAGTGGAATTGAAATCAAATCTAATTATTCTGGTAGAACGGTTATAAGTAAGGAAGGCGGAAGATATTCCATTCTGACTGTAGAAAACGATGTGCTAACGATTTCTGCCAAAGGATTCGAGACAGTAAATATCAAGGTGAATAAACAAAAGGATATAGATATAAAATTGAATTACAGTCATGATTAAACACGAAATCAGATGGGAATACATATTGGTAATATGTATTATTCTCGGTACGTTACCTTGTAATGCACAGTCAGTAATTCCTATGCCAAAAGAAATGGTGATGGGAGAAGGTTCTTGGGATGTATCTGCCGATACACGTATAAATTACAGTAATGATGCGCTTACCAAAACAGTCAGTCTCTTTAATAATTATTTAGATGGACGGTTTGGGGTGACTTTGAAGAAAGGATCGAAAGGAAAGAATGCCATTCATTTGCAGATAGACAAGAAAATGCCTTTAGAGGCATATTCATTAGTTGTGGATGATAAGGGAGTAACAATCAAGGGAAGTGAAGCTGGAATATTTTATGGAATTCAGACATTGCAGCAGTTACTTGTTGATAAGGGAAATGGATGCATACAGCTTCCGTATATTATGATAAATGATGAACCCCGTTTTGGTTATCGTGGTTTGATGTTGGATGTTGCACGTTATTTTTACTCAGTGGAATATGTAAAAGAGTATATAGATTTAATGGCTCGTTATAAAATAAATAGATTCCATTGGCATTTGACAGAAGATGCCGGGTGGCGTATTGAAATAAAAAAGTATCCAGAATTGACCAAAATTGGGGCATGGCGTAATAGTACTCAGTGGGGGCATAATCCGACAGAACAAGATCGTATTCCACATGGAGGATTCTATACTCAGGAGCAGATTAAGGAGATTATCCAATATGCGGCAGATAGGTACATCACTATTGTTCCGGAGATCGATTTACCAGGACATACAATGTCTGTTTTAGCTACATATCCGGAGCTGTCTTGCACGGGCGGACCATTTCGGATACCGGAAACTTGGGGTATTAAGGAGGAAGTTCTTTGTCTCGGTAATGATAAAACCTATCGGTTTGTAGAAGATGTTTTATCTGAGGTGATAGATTTGTTTCCCGGTGAGTATATTCATATAGGCGGTGATGAGGCACCTAAAAGACGTTGGAAAGAATGTCCGAAGTGTCAACGACGCATTAAGGAAAATAAATTGAAAGATGAACATGAATTACAAAGTTACTTCATCCATCATTTGGATGAATTTGTAACGGGGAAGGGGCGAAAAATCATTGGTTGGGATGAAATCTTAGAAGGTGGTCTGGCACCGAATGCTGCTGTAATGAGCTGGAGAGGAGAAAACGGTGGAATTGCTGCAGCGGGAATGGGGCATAAAGTGGTGATGGCTCCCAATAACTATATGTATATTGATTATTATCAGAGTGAGGATTATACTAATGAGCCTTTAAATATAGGAGGACTGGTTACGTTGGAACATATCTACAGCTATGAACCTTATACGCCTAAGCTTACAAAAGAGCAATGCGGTTATATAATGGGGGTACAAGCTAATGTTTGGGGAGAATTTATACATCATCCTGATAAAGTGAACTATATGGCATATCCTCGGGCTATGGCCCTTTCAGAAATAGGTTGGTCACCTGCGGAAAAGAAGAATTATGCAGATTTCCGTGAAAGATTAGCGGGATGTTTGGCTGAACTGGATAGACAAGGGGTTACTTTCCGTATTCCCGAACCGATTGGTTGGGATAAAGCTATTGTTAGAGGCGGTAACGCGATAGTGGATTTGAAGCCGTCAGTAGAGGGTGCTGATATATATTATACCACAGATGGTACCGATCCTCGTTTATATGGAAAACTCTATACGGATACATTGCAGTTACCTTTATCTTTCAGTGGAGTAAATATAAAATGTTATCTCCGCCTTTCTTCCGGTAGAAGTAGTGCTGTTTATACAGTTGTAGCTCCTGATACAAAATAAAAAAATGATAATAAATACAGTATTTATGACGAAATATTTATTAATATGTCTGGTAGTTTGTGCACTGATTTTTCAAGGGTGCTGGCATCATGAGAGTGCGGTTGAACGTGGCTATAATGAGAAGTATATAGGTGAATATACGCGTAAAGTAGCTTTCCCTATAGGAGGTATAGGCACGGGCATGTTCTGTATTGAAGGAACAGGAGCATTGAGTAATATGTCTATACGTCATAGACCGAATGTTTTCAATGAACCAACGATGTTTGCTGCAATTCATGTGAAAGGTTATGAGTATGGTACACGCATTCTGGAAGGGCCGGTTCCAGAATGGAAAAAATTTGGTGCTCCTAATTCCAGCCGTGGAGACGGCGGCTCATGGGGAATGCCCCGGTTTAAGGAGTATAGTTTCCAGTCACGTTTCCCTTTTGCGGAGGTAGAGTTGGCAGATCAGAATGTCCCTATAGATGTGAAACTGGTTGCCTGGAATCCATTTATACCAACGGATGAAGATAATTCAAGTCTACCGGTTGCTGGGTTTGAATATGAGTTTCATAATACCAGTAATGAGGAAGTACAAGCCGTCTTTTCATATAATAGTATGAATTTTATGCAAACTCCGGGTAGAGGTAAAGCGTATATAGATGCAGCAAAGAATGGATTCATTCTAAGACAGACAGGCACAGAGAATGAACCTTTCTGTCAAGGTGATTTTATGATTTATACTGACAATCCCCAGACGGTAGTTAATCATAACTGGTTTCGTGGAGGTTGGTTCGACCCATTGAGCATTTGTTGGGATAACTTGGAAGAGGGCAGAATGGAAGAGAATCCAGCAGGCTTGGAAGGAGCAGTGGGAGCTTCGTTATATGTGCCGTTTACTTTAGCACCTGGTGAGACTCGTAATATAAGGTTGTACATGGCTTGGCATGTCCCTTATTCACAAGAACGAATAGGTGGAATCCCACGTACAGATACTGATATCCCTGATGCACCAGTTTGTCCAGATGAATTGAGTAACTGTTATACTTATGAGAATAATTTTGAAGGGAATTACCGCCCTTGGTATAGCAGTAGGTTTGGCAGTATACAAGATGTTGCAAACTACTGGTTGGATAATTATGATGCATTGAAAAAGAATACTCAGTTGTTCACTGATGCTTTCTATGATTCTACTCTTCCACCTGAAGTTAAGGAGGCTGTTGCTGCTAATTTGAGTATATTGAAATCTACTACAGTACTTCGTCAATACGATGGGCGTATGTGGAATTGGGAGGGAAGTCATGATAATTGGGGCTCTTGTCATGGTTCATGCACGCATGTTTGGAATTATGCGCAAGCTGTATCTCATCTTTTCCCAAAATTAGAACGTACATTACGTGAAACAGAATTTTTTGTGAGCCAGGATAAAAGGGGACATCAAGTGTTCCGTACGAATCTGCCTATCAGTCCTACTGTCCATGATTTTCATTCGGCGGCAGATGGGCAATTAGGAGGTATAATGAAGGTATATCGTGAATGGAGAATTATGGGTGATATAAATTGGCTGAAGATGATGTATCCAGCTGTGAAGAAAAGTATGGATTATTGTATCCGTACTTGGGATCCGAGAGAGGTTGGAGCTGTTGAAGAACCTCACCATAATACGTATGATATAGAGTTTTGGGGCGCGAATGGGATGATTACCAGTTTTTATGTAGGAGCATTACAAGCTATTTGCTTGATGGGTAAAACGGTAGGCGATGATATTTCCCGTTATGAAGAATTGATGAATAAAAGTAAAGCATATTTGGAGAGCAAACTTTTTGATGGAGAGTATTTTATTCAGAACATTCAATGGACTGGATTGGACGCTCCAGACCCAGTTGATGCCCAATCGTTTGTGACCCATTATACGCCAGAAGCTTTAAAAATCCTACAAGAAGAAGGTCCGAAATATCAGTATGGTAAAGGTTGTTTGTCTGACGGAATATTGGGCTCTTGGATGACATTGGTATGTGGAATGCCGGAGGTGGTCGATCGTCTGAAAGTAAAAAGTCATTTGATTTCTGTCCATAAGTATAACTTTAAAAAGAGCTTAAGTAACCATGTCAACCCTCAACGTTCCACCTTTGCATTGGGAGAGGATGGGGGATTATTACTTTGTACCTGGCCGAAAGGTGGTAAGCTAAAATTGCCTTTTGTATACAGTAACGAAGTGTGGACTGGAATTGAATATCAAGTGGCTGCTCATCTTATGTTTGAAGGAGAAGTGGAAAAAGGGCTTGAAATAGTGAGAACTTGCCGTGATCGTTATAATGGTCGTGTTCGTAATCCGTTTAATGAATATGAGTGTGGAGCATGGTATGCTCGTGCAATGGCCAGTTATGCTATGCTAGAAGGCCTTACGGGAATACGCTATGATGCAGTAGACAAAATTTTGTATATAGATTCGCGGATTGGAGATGATTTCACTTCATTCTTGTCTACGGAAACGGGTTTTGGTAATGTTGGACTTAAGGAAGGAAAGCCGTTTATAGATGTGAAATATGGGGTAATAGATGTACAGAAATGTATCGTTTCCGGTAAGGAAATTCAATTATAGTTTGGATAAGGTTCTTGATTATATACAAATTGTGAAATTTGTAGTATTGTAAGATTTACATGTATAGATTAGATGGTTTTATGAGAGTTCTGTGGGGCTGTGATTGTTCCACAGAACTATTTTTATGTTATTTGCAGATTTTTGCAACCAAACTTCATCTTTCTGCGTCTAATAAATAAAAAGAGGAGATTATGAATATGAAAATGAATTTTTCTATGGACGAGATTCGTCTTAAAGTAGAGGAGTATATAAAGAAAGGTAGTCGGGCAGCTGGTCGTCCCGTACTGACAGCTTATTATGTCCTGACTGCTGATTCTACTCCAGAGAGTGAAAGGACAAATATCATGATTGCTTTGGTGGCCATTGTGTTTCCTGCCGGTATAGAAGACCTCTTGGGACAAGTCTTTATGGTAGGGAAGGGATTTGCTGCAATCTATGCTTATAAGAAAATGAAGAAATACATCACTCCACAGATAAAGGATAAGGTAGAGGCAAAATTGGATGAGTGGTTCCATGAGAATGTGATGGAAGTAGTGGAACCGCTTTATCTGGAATAACAGTTCGCCACAAAGATCATACTGATTTGCGCAGATTGAATTTATATCGGGAATTTGTATCTGTGCGAATCAGCATAATCTCCGTGACGGACTGTTTATTGTTTTTTGCTCAAGAAGCGTCTGGCCAGATATTTCCGTACCGGTTCATCATAGAATTTTAAGCATAGATAAGCCAATAATATGTTCCATGCGTAAACACACAAGGCAACCTGCCAAGTCTGCTCCAACGTGAAGAGCTGGTTCTTGATGAGCCATGCATAGAACAAGTACATAAATGGATAATGTATCACATAGACTGGATAGGATATATCTCCCAGGAACTTGCATATCTGGGTCGATTTTTTATCCGTTGTGGTACCGGAAGCTCCTAACCAGACGAGAACCGGAAAAGCGATGATTACACAGAACGCTTCATAAATGCCATTTGTACAGACCGGTGTTGCACCTTCCAAGTAGGGCACTGAAAACAAGGTAACCAATGCAATGGCACATATCCAGAAAGCACCTTTCACCTTGATAGGCTTGAAGTTGCGCGACAAAAGCATGCCCATGGAGAAAGGAAAAAGCATCCTCAGCAATCCGCCGCCAAAGTTTATTCCGTCCAGTGTCCAGCCTACCCCCATATTTCCGTATCCGGAGATGTCGAAAATGGCGAATGATGCCAATGCCACTCCCAGCAATATTGTCAGTACGGCAAGGGCTTTGTTTGATAAGCGGTGGATAAACAAGGCATAAAGGATGTTGCCTAAATATTCAAAAAACAAGGACCAACATGGACCATTCAAAGGAAACATTTCGCCATTACCACGGACTTCATAACCTGCACCTGGCATTGCGGGAATAAAAAATATAGTGCAAAGAAGGGACAGCATAATCATGGAGAGGGCAATATGTGTTCCGTCCCATTGTACGCATCCTTGAAGACAGAAAGTAATGGCACCCAGGACAGCTCCCATAATGACCATCGGATGGAGACGTATCAGGCGCCGTTTAAAGAAGTTTTTCATTGTGAGGTTCCTGCCCCAACGGTCGTCATAAGCATACCCGATAACGAATCCCGATAGTATAAAGAAGAAATCTACAGCTAAATAGCCGTGGTTGAAGGTTTCGATAATGCTACCACCGGCAAAAGCATAGCCTTCGAATATATGATACCATATAACCATCAAGGCTGCTACGCCACGGAGCCCGTCGAGAAGGTCATAATGTGCTTTGGTGTCTGAAAAGGCAGAAGATGAAATGTGCGACATCTGTTTTTTTTCTGTTGTTTGGTTAATGTTTTCGGATCTCAAAGATACGCCATGCGAAGCGAAGTTCTTTTGCTTAAAAGCAAAAAAGAACGGCAATCTTCTATTTTTTTGCGCGTACCCGGCTGAGAGTATAGATGGAAATACCCAGGAAGGCTGCCACATATTTTAGCTTCACCCGATTTATCAGTCTGGGGTAACGGCGGTTAAATTGTTCATACCGCTCTTTGGGAGGCAGTTGGAGCCTTTCCACAAACATATGACTGAGCTCTTTGTTTACGTTCTGATGCAGTATTCTGCCCCAGTTGGCTATATCAATATATGTTTCGTAGAGAGCATTTAACTTGTCTATGTGGATGACGTAGATTTTGCAGTCCGAAAGAGTTTCAATGCTTTCTACTGACGGCTGCTGATAGTACAGTGAATCCATTCCGAAGGTTACATCACCTTCCTGGCTGAACCAAGTGGTGGTATCTTGTCCGTCGTGATGAAATACGGAACGGGTGACCCCTTCCTCAATGAAATAAACCAAACGGTCTGTCACTCCTGCTTGTACTATATAAGTTCCTTTAGGGTAGTGTCTTACCTGCATATTCATCAGCAATGCCTGAAGAGCTTCTTCGGAAACCGGATAAATCTGCCTGATTTTATGAATGATGTTGTTCATTGGAGGGGAGCTTTTTATTCGTTTACAAACTTACATAATTTTATTAACTAAAACTGAACTTTGATATACAAATGTGTGCGTTGCCTTATAAGCGTTTATGGTATAATGGAATTTTTTTTGTAAAAGAGATGTTTGTTCTTTGAATATTGTATCTTTGTAGAAAACAGTAGCGTATGAATAAAATATTGGTAACATTATTGGCTCTAATCGGAGGTAGCTGCATTTCATTCGCACAGATGGAGACTGGAAGAGTTTCCGATACAGCTGAGGATACATTGAGAATAGAAAATGAAATTGTCGCTGTTGATACCGGATTTTACCAGTCAGTAGTCCGCTATGATACGGTGCGCTATAATTTGAAAATGCAGAGTGTTTACAAAAGGGCTTTTCAACTAAAGAATGATGTTTTTGTGGAAAAGATGAAAGAGCCGTGGTTAGATGATATTCTCAGAAATATCTTATTTAAATAACCATGAATTTGTGCTTTGCGTCATTCAGTTGACTTCCTGGTTTAACTCACTCGGTTAAACCACACTAAATTCAGCATTCTCTAAAAACAAAAATCAGATAGAAATCTTGCGATAACTATCTGATTTTCAGAAGAGCGGAAGACGGGGCTCAAACCCGCGACCCTCAGCTTGGAAGGCTCTTTGATAATACTATTCAATTATTTGATTGTTAGTCTGTTAATTAATTTTGTAAAACTCAATAGAACAACTATTGACCAACAATGGTAAGGTTTATACAATACCAATAGCAGTATTTGGTAATGCTAAGTTTCTTGTTTCTTTCTCATAACAATTTCTATTATTTTAAAATATCACATTTGCTCCAGAAGGTAGAGCCTAAAATAGCATAGTCCTCTTCAACACTCTTATCAATAAAGAATAGTTCAGAGTAAGGGTGTCCCTCATATTCAAAATTGAGTTTGACTGCCTTACACTCCCTAAACTTATTATCACTGCACCAAACAACTTTCTTCCCAACATAATGGAATGTATCTTCCAGTGAAATACTATTTACATAAGAAGGAAGAAAGGGAAGTGAGCTCATTAGTGTCCACTAAAAAATCATAGTCGTTCTTTGAAATTGTTGAAATTCAGTT
>OGRT01000100.1_pt1 | contig 98735 bp, 62 predicted proteins | sample 1553581 | NCBI WGS metagenome assembly OGRT01 (sample SAMEA2580113, study PRJEB22360) | human gut metagenome | biome: human gut; feature: human-associated habitat; material: faeces | place: Denmark | collected 2008/2010
TTTTTAGGGCCGATTTTTCAAAATCGCCCCACCGTGGATGTCCAACCCCCAAAAGAGCAAAAAAGGCAAAAAACCGCTTTCCTAATAAAGATAGGGAAGCGGTTTTGTCATTTTTTAGACACCGGCAGAGAAATGATTTTCGATTGTCGGTCTAGGTCACCTTTTCTCCCGATTTAATATATGAAGAGGTTTGGCAGAAAATGATTCTCCCCACTCAAGCCTAAAGGCTTTTATTTCTCATATTCCCCATTATTTTCGCCGTTTTTTATGGATTCTGTATCCACATTAAGCGGCGTTTTTTCATTGTCCGAATTTTTTAGAATCGTTTTAGAACTAGAGAATTTTTCCAACTCTTCTAATCTTCCAGCAACTTTTGCCCGTTTGTGGGGTCACAAGTGAGAATAGGTATTTAATGTGGTTTCCACGTTTTCGTGGCCTGGCCGATCGGCAATCCATCAACCGAGCGAAGATATCCGTTAATTATTGCCTTTCTAAGAGCTATCTGCCCAAAAGCATTGTCTTTTGAAACAGCCCTAATAAAAAATTCAATCACTGGTTTCAATGGTAATAAAATGTGAGTTTTCTCTTAAGACTTGGGATTCTCATTAAAATTTTTATACGGTGTCTGTGATCTGCGCCTCTCAGTTCGAATTTATTTTATGAATTAAGATTGCTAATGCAAATAAAACCAAATAAAACCAATAAAAATATTTTGAAAAAATTGCGAATATCTATTGACAACAAGAAAAAACAAGTTTATTATATGGATAAGATTTGGAAAAGCAAAAAATTAAATTGCGATTACTTTGGAAATATTGACAGGAGGGATAAAGATGGCAAGGCTTCCAATCAGCGAAAGAAGAAAGCAAATTGCGCAGATGGTTATGGAACAGGGGTACATAAGCGTCAGGGATTTATCGGATTGTTTTCAGGTTTCAACAGAGACTATTCGGAAGGATTTACTGGACCTGGAACAAAAAAATATTATCAACAAAGGCCATGGTGACGCTACCATTTCGAGCACCTATCAGGAAAATCCCTTTGATATGAAGGTTTACACGCACATCGAAAGCAAAGCCAAGATCGCAGAAAAGGCGGTTGGGTTGATTCCGGAAGGCGGCGTAGTCATGGTGGATTCGGGAAGTACAAATATGCAGGTGGCTAAGCTTTTAAATCTAAAGAACGGTTTGGTCGTGGTGACAAATTCCTTGTCAGCCGCTCAGGTGCTTTCCGGCACCTCCAACCAGCTTTTAGTGATCGGTGGGGAACTGAGAAGCAAAAGCTTATCTTTTGTAGGCTCTTGGGCGGCCAACAGCCTTTCTACAGTCCGGGCGGACATCGCCTTTATCGGCTGTGACGGCTTTCACAATACCGGTCCCAGCATCCGTTCTTACCGTGAGCTTCAGATCAAGCAAATGATGATCGATAATGCGAAAAAAGCGGTGCTAGTATGCGACAGCTCTAAATTGGATAACGAGGGAATGTATACTGTAGCGGAATTCAACCGCTTTTCCTGTATGATTACAGATTCCGGCATCACTCCAGAGCAGAAGAAAAAATATTCGGAAAAAATGGAACTAATTATCGCTTAGGCAATAAAAGGAGTGAAAAAATTGAAAAAAAAGTTATATCGTATCGCACCATTTTTTGAGGAACGGATGTGGGGCGGCAATCGGCTCAGAACGGAATTTGGCTATGTTACAGAGGTAGACCCGATTGGAGAGGCCTATAACGTAGTAGCGCTTCCGAATCATGCGGATTGTCCCGTGGTAGGAGAAGATATAACGCTGTCTCAGTTGTACCATGAAAAGCCGGAATGGTTTTGCTGTGATACAGAAGAACTTCCGATCCGCGTGAATATTTTAGATCCAGCGGCGGATCTTTCTGTTCAGCTGCATCCCGGCGACGAATACGCGATGAAGCATGACCATTCCAGAGGAAAGCCAGAGTGCTGGGTGATTTTGGATACACCGGAGGATGGATACATAGAATTCGGACATCATGCTAAAACCCGGGAAGAATTTATCCAGCTGGCGGAGAAAAAGGACTTCGAGAAGTTATTAAAGTATCTGCCTGCTAAAAAGGATTGGTTTATCGACATTCCGGCGGGTACCCTGCACGCGATCGGCAAAAATGTGCTGACGTATAATATCAGCCGTGATGCCGACTGTACCTACCGCTTATATGATTATGACCGAATCAACCCGAAGACCGGCACTCCCCGGGATCTGCATACTCAAAAGGTATATGACAATGTTAATATACCAGATGATACGCTGGGGTTTGTATGGTTTGAGCCTGCTCTGGAAAATGGATGTATGGTGACCAGATACTGGGATGAGCCGGGATTATACACCTTGCTTCGTCTCCAGGTGGAAAAAGAAGGAAGCTATGAACAGAACCGGTTTGCGTTCTACACCGTGGTTGAGGGACAGGGCAGCATTGGCGGGGTTCCGGTAAAAAAGGGTGACACCCTTTTTGCGCCTCAAGGAATTGGCAGTCTGCTTCTGGAAGGGAAACTCGATGTGTTTGTGGCGACCTATCGCAACGCGAAATGACAGGAGCGGATATGGAGAAGCGCATGTGCGGTTTTCTGGAAAAGGAAGGCATTTTCTCGGACAACTGGGACTGGCGGGAAGAGACCAGCCGTTATCGGGAGGAAATGAACCGGGGGCTGCGGGGAAGAGGCTCTTTAAGAATGATGCCTTCTTACCTGGGAGTTCCGAAAGAATTGCCTAAAAACAAACCGGTGGTCGCGCTGGATGCGGGAGGAACCAACTTAAGAATCGCTTTGGTTACTTTTCCGCAAAGCGGAGCGCCTCTGGTTGAACAAATACAGTCTATGGCTATGCCGGGCAGTGAGGAAGAGATTTCAGCCGGCGCTTTTTTTGAAAAGCTGGCGGAATACCTTGCGCCTTATCTTAAACAGAGTGATCAGATCGGGTTTTGTTTCTCCTATACAATTGAAATCCAACCGGATTTAGATGGAATTGTAGCAGAGATGGCAAAGCAAATCCAAATTCAGGGCCTGGAAGGCGTGAAAATTGCCGAAGGGCTTCAAAGAGCTCTGGAAAAACAGGGAACCCCGGCAAAAAGAATTGTTCTGCTGAACGACTCTACTGCTGTATTGTTGGCGGGTGCCATGCTGTATGGAAATCAGTGCAGTGATATTTTAGGGTTTATCCTGGGGACAGGGATTAACGCCGCTTATTTTGAATCGGCAAAAAATATTTCAAAAATTTCTTCCACATCGTCTGAAAAAATGGCGATCAATATGGAGGCCAGCCGTTACAACCGGATTCCGGGCGGCAAAGCGGATGCTTTGTTTGACAGTACGCTGAAGGATCCTGGCAGGTACGCCTTTGAAAAACGGGTTTCCGGACGTTATTTGGGAGGACTGGCACTGACTGTAATCAAGGAAGCGGGCAAAGAAGGCCTGCTGTCGCCCGCCTGCACTGAGCGGGTGGAAAAGCTCCAGGATCTTTCGACGAAGGATTTGGAGAAATTTATTGCCTGTAAAACTGAGGGTGCTCTGGCTGGGCTGTGTGGAGAGGAACAGGACCGGCAGATTCTTCTGCGGATGATAGAGGCTGTTTTGGACCGGGCGGCAAAGCTGGTTGCCATACATTTATCGTCTGTCATACTTCAGACGGGAAAGGGGAAAAATCCAGACGAACCGATAGGAATTTTAGCGGAGGGCTCTACCTTTCAGAGATTTCTGTTCTATCAGCGGAAAATCAAAGGGTATCTTGCGGAAATCTTAAAGGAAAACAGTCTGCACGCTGAATTTTTTGCCGCTGAGCACACGGCGCTGCTTGGTGCCGCGGCGGCGGGCTTGTCTGAATCGATAGTCCAATGACGCAGAAAGAATGTACCGTTGGGAAGCAGATTGAAAATCTGCCGCTTCCCATTTGTTTCGACCAAAATACTTGCGAGGTGATTTTGCCTCCTGCGGTTGTCTGCCAAGGAACCTCCGGCAAGGGAACCGAAAAAATGAGAGGCGTTTTAAGAAATCCAAATTATGACCGGGAGGAGGCCTTTTATTCCTTCTTCGAGGGAATCGCTCTCAAGGAGGATGTTCCGGCTTTTCAGGAGTTTGGCCTGCGGTATGATTTGATCATCGTACGTCCGGGAACAGCGGCTGGAGAGTTTAAAAAGACCTCCGGCCATTACCACAGCGTTGTGCCGGGAAGAGACGTATCTTATCCGGAGATCTATGAGGTGCTTCAGGGAAACGCTTTGTTTATGCTTCAGAGATGTGATTCCGACGGCGCTGTTTTGGAAGCGCTTGCGGTAAACGCCAAGCCTGGGGACAAACTGGTCATTCCGCCTCAATACGGGCACGCCACTGTGAATATTGGAGACGAACCGCTTGTCTTCGCGGATTTGGTGGCTATGGCCTGCAGCAATACTTATGGGCAGATCGCCCAGAACCATGGAATGTGCAGCTATGTGCTTAAAAAGGACAACGGCTTTGAAATTGTACAGAATCCGGCCTATGGGAATCCTCCCTTGGCCAAGGTTGTCGGCGTGCCGGAAAATCCAGATCTGAGTATCTGGAGGGATCGTCCAATCTACCAGGTGTTCCAGGAAAATCCGAAAGCCTTCGACTATTTAAAGGACCCGGTCCCTTATTTAAATCATTTTTCCAAGCTGTAAGAAAGGAAGAAACCAATGAAACCCATGTTTGCTCCATCTCTAATGTGCGCGGACTTTTTGAATTTAAAGCAGCAAATAGAAATCTTGAATGATAGAGCGGATTTTTACCATGTGGACATCATGGATGGCCATTATGTCAGAAATTTTTCTTTATCTCCTGATTTCATTAAGCAGTTAAAGCCTTTCGCCAAGCTTCCCATGGATGCCCACCTCATGGTGGATAATCCGGCGGACTTCCTGGAGGTTCTGGCAGAATCCGGCGCGGCGTATATTTCTCCTCATGCGGAAACCATTAACAGGGATGCTTTCCGCACCATGAGGAAGATCAAGGAGCTGGGATGTAAAACCGGCGTGGTTTTAAATCCCTCTACGCCTTTAAGTTTTATCCGCCACTATATGGATCAATTGGATAAAATCACTATTTTGACGGTGGACGCGGGATTTGCGGGACAGACCTTTATTCCGGAAATGCTGGAGAAGATCCGAGAGGCAAAAGAACTTAAGGAACGCTGCGGTTACCATTATCTCATCGAGGTGGACGGCTCCTGCAATGAAAAGACCTTCCAGCGGCTGAACGAGGCGGGAACAGAGGTGTTTATCGTGGGATCCTCCGGATTATTTAATTTGGATCCGGATTTGAAAGCCGCGTGGGATAAAATGCTCCGCGTTTTTGAAGCCTGCACGGCTGAAAAGATCACCGCCTGATTTTTGATAAAATTTAGCATATCCGTTGAGTCAACGGATAGGAGGGTAATTCATGTACGAACAAAAAATGAGTCCGGCGCCTGCAATGGGGATGGTTTCTAATCTGCAGCATTGCTCCGTTCATGACGGCCCGGGAATTCGGACGACAGTCTTTTTGAAGGGCTGCAATATGCGGTGCCAGTGGTGTCACAATCCGGAAACCATTTCCTTCGAGCGGGAAATGCTGTTCTATCCGGAAAAGTGCATCGGCTGCGGTATGTGCGATGAGGGATGCTTTGCCGGAGCCAAGGTCCCGTGCGGAGACCGGATGACCGTAGACGATGTGTTTCAGGATATTCAGCTGGATCAGCCCTATTACGGTAAGGACGGCGGCGTTACTGTTTCAGGGGGAGAACCTCTCTGTCAGCCGGAATTTGCCCGGGCTTTGCTGATAAAATGCCGGGAAAACGGAATTCATACCGCCATTGAGACCAATCTTAATGTCCCCCATGAGGTGGCGCGCTCCGTGCTTTCCCAGTGCGATTTCATTATGTGCGATTTGAAAATGATGGATGAAGAAAAACACAGGGAATACACCGGAAAATCCAATAAACTCGTAAAAGAAAATATTCTTCGCTTGCCGGAATTCAACGTGCCCTTTATTGTCAGAACTCCGGTGATTCCGGGAGTGAACGACAGCCCAGAGGAAATATTGTCCATCGGCACCTTTGTCAGCGAGTTGAAGGGATTGCAATACTATGAATTGCTGCCATATCATCCTCTAGGCTTGTCCAAGGGTACCGGGGAAAGCAGCTTTCACCCCAAACGGTTTGAGAAGCCGTCAAAAGAACAGATGCTTTCTCTTGGTCAGATGCTGAAAAAGCTGCCCTGTGAGATTCGTATCGCAGGACAGAGCGTATAAAAAGGAAGAAAGGAGTTTTCGTTATGTTGACCTATCGTGACCGTGCCTCTCGTTTGCGCGAGAAAAAATTACAGCATACGTTAGAGAAAAAATCCCAGCAGGGATATATGGATGCCGATGATTACGGTTCTATTCCATTGCCCAAGGATTATGCGTATAAACCGATTCCCAATGAAGGAAAGGAGTTCTTTTATGGACCGATGGGAAACGCGGTGAATTTTGCGGAAATGCTCCGCTGTCATCCAGTCTATGTTGACCCGCTGGAAATCATGTGCGGACGCTGGGCGGATATGCTGTCGCAGTATCGGCACCCCCATCCGCCAAAGCGGGCTCTGGCAGAGCTTTTTCCTTACGACGACCTAGTCCCGGAACAGGAGCTGTACGGCTTGATTACCGGGATCAACGATGAAGCCCACTGCGCCTGCGACTATAACATCGGCATTGAACTGGGCTTTGGAGGCCTGCTGGATAAGATTAACCGTTACCGTAAGCTGAACCCTGACCGTAAGGAGTTTTACGACGCTGAAGAACTGGTGGTAAAAAGCATCCAAAGTTATATCCAGCGGCATATTGATAAAATCGAGGAACTGCTTAAAACCGAGGAGCGTCCGGAAATCAGATCGACCTTAGAAGACATGCTTGAGGCGAATAAAAATATAATTTCCCACCCGCCGAAAACCTTCCTGGAGGCCTGCCAGTGGATGGCTTGGTTCAATGTGGTTTCCCGTATCTATGACCGGGATGGCGCCGGCTGCAATCTGGATGTGGTGCTGTATCCTTTCTATAAGGCCGACATCGAAAGCGGTATTTTGGATGACGAGAAGGCTACTTTCATTTTGGCGAACCTGCTTCTGATCGACACCCATTATTATCAGCTTTCCGGTGCGGACTCCAATGACCGGGATCTTACCAATAAGGTGTCCTATCTTGTGCTGGAAGCTGCCCATTGGCTGAATTCCTCCGCGAACCTGACCATTCGTATTCATGATAATATTGATAAAAATTATGTCCGCAAGGCGGTGGAATACCTGTTCACCGACCGGAACGCTTGGCCTCGCTTTTCTGGAGATAAGGGCCTGATGAATTACACAAAGCTGCCCAACATCACCAAGAAAATCGCTCGGGACCGTATCGCTGTCGGCTGTCATTGGATGGCGGTGCCAGGAAAGGAATATTCCTTAAACGACTGCGTTAAGATCAATGTTGCTAAAGTGTACGATCTTTCTTTCCGGGAGATGATGGACCATAAGGATGAAGAGGTCCCCAGCATGGAGCGGCTGCTATCAATCTTTAAGCGCCATTTAAAGCGGGCGGTAGAGGTAATTGCCGAGGGTCTGAATATCCATATGGCCAAGCAGCAGTATGTCACGCCCGAGCTGGTAATGAACCTGATGATGCACAATACCATTGAAACCGGTACCGATATCACCGTATGCGCGGAAATTCAGACTCTTTGCCTGGACGGCGCCGGGCTTGCCACCGTGGCGGACTCCTTGGCCGCTATCGAGCAGAGGGTTATCAAGGAAAAGCGTCTGACCTGGGAAGAGCTGGATCAGGTTTTGAAAAGCAATTTCGAGGGTGTTAAGGGAGAACGCATCCGTCTGATGCTCAAGAGCTCCGAGCGTTACTGTCAGGGGAATTCTCTGGGCGACAAATGGGCCGATTACCTGAGCCGTTTGTTCGCGGATTATGTGGTAAATCAGCCGATGCCGGAGGGCAGATGCTTAGTGCCCGGCTGGTTCAGCTGGTCTAATACGATCGTCATGGGCAAGCAGGTAGGTGCCACTCCCGACGGCAGATTCGCCGGAACGCCTATCACCCATGGGGCGAATCCGAATCCCGGCTTCCGCAGAGACGGTGCCGCTACCGGAATGGCCACCGGAATTGCCAGAATCCAAACCGGCTATGGAAATACCTGTCCCTTGCAGCTGGAAATGGATCCTAAGCTGGGCGTCCAGGAGGGCGGCATTGAAAAGTATATCCAACTGATGAATACTCATTTTGATTTAGGCGGTACACTGATCAATGTGAATATTTTGGATCATGATAAGCTGATGGCCGCCAACGAGAATCCCGATCTGTATCCGGATTTAGTTGTACGAGTTACTGGATTTACCGCTTACTTTATTACTCTGTCACCTGAATTCCGTCAATTAGTAGTAGATCGTTTCGTAGACGGATTTTAATAGGAAAATGCGAGGAAGGAGGAGAGTTCCGTTTTCAGCCTCTCACAGGGGAGTGAGTCAGAAAAGATTAGAAAAAGGCGCAGAAGCAAAAGCTCGCGCGGAAAAAGTAAAGGAGGACTTTTTCTATGAAAATTACCAGAAAACTTTTGGCGGGAATCTTAAGCGCCGCCATGATCGTATCCCTGGCGTCCTGCAGCAGTCCTGCAAGCAGTTCCCAGGGAGAGTCCAGCGCGGCTGGCGATTCTTCTGCCGCTCAGAGCAGCGGGGAGGGCCAGACCGGAGGAAGCACCGAATTTTGGAACGACAAGCTGATGAATACAAATAACTCCGTACTGGAGGAGTTTTCTGCCGCTATGAAGGATAATTCCGGCGTTGACGTAGAGATCGTGTCTTACCCGGATGAAGCGGCTTACACTACGGCGGTTCAGCAGAGCATCAAGGAGGCTTCCGCGCCCGGCATGTTTACCTGGTGGAGCGGAGAAAAGCTGGAGACCTTAGTGAAAAATGGGTTGGTAGAAGATTTGACTGACCTTTGGGACAGCGACTTTGTTTCTGCGGGTGTTCCGGAAGGTATTAAAGACGCGTTTACCGTGGATGGAAAAGTTTACGCCGCACCGTACAGCATTCTGTACAATCCGGTTTTCTACAACATCAACTGCTTTGAGGAAGCGGGCGTGGAGGTTCCAACCACTTTCGATGAATTCCTGGATGTGTGCGCGAAGCTGAAAGAGAAAGGAATTACCCCCATCGGCCTGAAAGACGACAGCTGGGCAAGCTTTATTTGGTTCCAGCAGATCGTGGCGGCCTATGATCCTCAGGACTATCTGGATGTGTGCGACGGTACGATCAAGTATACTGACGAGGGAATCGTCAACGCTATGGAAACCTGGAAAATGATGATTGACAATGGCTATTTTGCCGACGCTATCACATGGACCGATATGTATAAGTCATTTGCAACAGGCGATGTAGCAATGATGATCGAGCCCAATATCGTCCTGCCCTATCTGACCGATGACTATGGCGCGGTTTCCGGTGAAGATTTCAGCACCTTTGTTATGCCTTCCGCAAACGGCGGCAAGGGAGTCATCTTCTACGAGGCTTCTCCTTTGTGCGTAGCTTCCAACAGCGATGATAAGGAAGCAGCCAAAACTGCAGTGAAGAATTTCTTTGCAGAGAGCACTCAGCAGGTTATGTGCGATGGAATCGGCATTGCCAATACCAGCAAAGTGAATGTGGAAGATCCCACCCTGAAGCAGATTGTTGATTTCAGCGGCGATACGGATAACGTTCAGCTGCTTCTGCGCTATAACGAAAATACACCTTCTGAGCTTCGTGACCTGGCAGTGGATGAATTTTCCAAAATGATGTTCGCTGGCGCCTCAGTTGAGGATACTGTGAACAATATTCAAGCCAAGGCTGACGAGGTGTTCGGCAACTAAGATATTTTTCGACTGATAGCTTCTCCTGTTTCTCTGCCGCCGGAAGATCCAGCGGCAGAGAAACACAAAAACATTAAGCGAAAATCAATCCTCTATCTATCGAAAGGTTGGTATGAATGAAAACGGCAAGAACCCTAAAGAATTATCTTTATCTGCTGCCGGCCGTTGTGCTAATCGGAGCGTTTTTTATCACTTCTATTTTTTACACTCTTTATCTAAGCTTTTACGATTCCGACGGCTTTTCAGACCCGGTTTTCATTGGATTTGACAATTATGTTGAGCTGTTCACAGACTCTAATTTTTGGATTTCGACTATGAACACCGTCATTTGGGCTTTGAGCGGCCTGATTATTCTGGTCGCGATTCCCCTGATATTGGCGATTTTAATTACAAAAAGTTCAGCCCCATCCTTTTTTAAAAATGCGTTTTATTTTCCGAACGCGATCTCGTTGACTATAGGCGGGCTGATTATCAGCGCAATGCTTTCTATTTATGGACTTCCTCAGATTTTCGGCTATCTTGGATTGGAAGATATGGTGTGCAACTGGCTGGCGATCCCCTATGTCAACACCTTTATTATGATTCTCTCCAGCACCTGGCAAGGAATCGGCTTAAATTTGGTGCTCTTTATTGTCGGCCTGCACAATATTGATTCTTCACCCATTGAGGCTGCTAGAATTGAAGGAGCAAGTCCAATCCAGATGTATGTTAAAGTGGTTCTGCCTTTGCTGAAATCAACCACTGTGGTCGTGATGCTCATGTCCCTGGTAAATTCCTTGAAGGTTTTTGATTCTATTTGGGTGATGACTCAGGGCGGGCCGTATCGTACGTCTGAAACTCTGGCGCTGACCATGTATTTGGAGTCCTTTGTCCGGAACAAAATGGGCTCCGGTGCAGCGGTGGCTGTTGTGCTCACAGTGATTATTTTGATTGTGGCGTACTTCAATATAAGAAATACCTTTCAAAAGGAGGATTGACTAAATGAAAAAGAGAAGCAAAACCGCAAAAATTGTCATTAACGTCATCCTCACGCTGTTGACAGTTGTCTGGGTATTTCCCTTGATCTTTGCGGTATTTACCAGCTTTAAGTCCAAACAGGATTATGCCTTGAGCAATTTCTGGGACTGGCCAAAAGCTAATTTTTTGTTAGATAACTTTCAATACGTACAGGATAACGCCGACCTGCTGACAGGGATGCTTAACAGCCTGCTGTACTCTTTTTGCGCTGCATTTTTCTGTGTGGCCATTGCCCTTCTCGCGGCCTATGCCATTGCTCATCTGCAAATTAAATTCCGTATGTTTTGGTTTTTATTTATTTACAGCGGAACAATTTTTCCATTGCAGATCTATTTGATTCCGGTATATAAGGGCTATAGTTCTCTGGGCTTGTTTGACACCAAGCTGGGTATGGCGTTGTTTTACATCGCGGTTTGCGTACCTTTCGCATTGTTTGTATTCCGGAACTTCTTTATTGATATTCCGGCGGAAATCTGCGAGTCCGCGAAGATTGACGGTGCCAGCGACTTAGGAATCCTTTTAAGGATTATGTTGCCGATGGCGACGGCGCCGGTGTCCGTGGTGTTTTTAACCCAATTCGCCTGGTCGTGGAATGATCTGATGTTTGGGTTGACCTTTACCAAATCCTTTGATGTCAGGCCGGTAATGTCGGCATTGGCTCAAATGGGGCAGCAGCATCTTCCAGCCCTGATGCTGGGATGTGCGGTAGCGTCGATTCCAACCCTGGCCTTGTTCTTTATCCTCCAAAGGAACTTTGAAACAGGGTTTGTCTATACGGCGAAATAAGATTTAATTACGTCTTTTCTTTTGATAGATAGAGGGTCCCCTGGGCATGAGATTGCCCAGGGGACCACCTTTTTTGAGAAGGACTAAACAACAGCCGAAAGCTGTGACTAAAAAAAACAAATCTGATTCTGACCTTTTCTATTCTCTGGCTTCAGTATTTAAACTGTCTTTATAGATTTGCGCTTTTTAACGAAAATGAGCTATCAAAAGACGAAAGGAAGAAAATATGTTGTAAAAGCAATAAAATATTTATCTTGAACCGTCGATTCTCATTTTGTTGAGAGTTACTTTTGACTCTGGGTTAATAAATTCTTTCAAACGGTATTTGACCAGCGGACTGAACCGAGGTCGAAATTTGGAACTCAAAAATGAGACAATCCAAATTCGGCCTCTTTTTCTATGCTATAAACCTTAAAAATTAAGCCGCTTTTAAGACTTTTTTCGTTCATCAAAATGGGACACCCAGAAATAAAAATCAAAAAATCGCAATGTAAAAATGAAAAAGGGGCAACCCCGAACCTGGAATCATCATATTTTGAGGATTCCTTTTCTTTTGTCTAGTGTTCTTATTGTTCTGGTCGGACATATCCTACCGGTATTTATTCTTTATGCCTGCCAAGGAAACAAAACTCAGTTTTGAGATTGCTGGAGAAACAAGATGCCAAGTTACAGACCTTCTGCTAATCTCCTGGAAAATCCTCGCCTTTGTTGGCGAGGATTTTTTGCTTTAATTTTACAAGTAAAAGCTTAGTTTTGTGCTCTTTTCTTAGAATTGTTGAGTTTTAGAAAATAAAATATTTATTTATAATAAAAAAGTAAAAACAAAAGTGAGGTTTTTATAAAAAAGAGAAAACCTCAAGCCTTTAAGGAGGGATCATATGAAAGTATAGAAAAAGCTTTTCAGGACATAGAAATATTTCGAGAGGAGAGAAAAAATGGAACGGTGTAAAAAAATAGCACGTGGGGCCGCGGCGGGTCTGCTGTCGGCGGCGGGATTGATGAGCAGTATGCTCACCACAAGCTTTGGGCAGATGCGGGCCAGCGCGGCGGAGGTGAGGAACCCGCAGGCGACGCTGACGGTAGACCTAGACCCAGCGGTGAACACGGGAGATATTGTCCACGGAGCTGCCGGCTTCCTATATGGCGTCAGCAGTGAGGACGTCCCCACTACCAATACAATAGTTCCGCTGAAGTCTAAAATTTTAGTGACTAAGGGCGCTTTGGGAACGGAGCACCCCTATGGAGACGCGTTAGACGTCGCTAAGACTTTCCTGGAGAGCGGCGGCGAGCAGGTTCAGATGTACAACAGCAATTATTACGGCGTATTCGGCGTTACCGCCACAATTGAACAATACTGTGATGATCTGAAAAATTATATCTGTCCGGCGGTTGTAGCTTGGAAAGAAGCCTGGAAGGAGGAGCATGGTACTCCCGAGGCTCCAAAAGACAACATTGGCGCTCGGATCGACATTGACGAGGCGATCGTTTATATTCCCATTAACGAGGGAACACCTGCGGGCGGCGATTTCCAGAAAGCCTGGAAAAGTTATTATGACGCGATTAAGTCCGTAGATGAAAACGCTTCTTTAGCGGGACCGAATTCTGGCACCTATAACTCAGAATTTACTTGGGGACAGGACATGAGAAGCTATACACAATTTTGTGCCGACAATAACTGTATGCCTGACGTTATCACATGGCATGAGTTGGATACCTGGAAATTGGAAGGTATGTCTTCGCATGTGGCTGACTTCCGAAATCTCTGGGAGAGTACCGATTGGAGCAAGTATAATGAAGCCAACGGCACCGAGGGCATTCCGGAAATTCCTCAGATCTGCTTTAACGAGTATGCCGAAATGGACTACTGCGGCGTACCCGGCCGTTTGGTGAACTGGATTGCCAGAATCGAGGACGAAAAGGTAACCGGCTGCCTGCCCTTCTGGCACCAGGCCAACAACCTGAACGACCTGGCTTCCGGCGCCAACGAGGGCAACGGGGCCTGGTGGCTGTATAAGTGGTACGGCGATATGTCCGGCACCACTCAGCCAGTTTCCACCAGCACAAACTACGACGGCCTTTACGGCGTTTCCACCATGGACGAGGCCAAAAAGCTGTCTACGACCCTTCTGGGCGGCTTTACCGGAGACATTACGGTTCAGCTGAATAATGTGACCGCCACCAGCACCTTCGCGGATGCCGAAGCGGTTCATGTGTCGGTGCAGGAAACTATGTTTACCGGCTTCCATGGTACGGCGTATGAGACCCCGACGATTTTAGAGGGTGCTTATCCGGTAAACGACGACGGCAGCGTTACCGTGAAAATCCCGGATACCCTGTTTGAAAACGCGTACAATGTGACTGTCACCCAGGCGAGCGGCGATGAAATCGTAGGCCTTGCCCTGAGAAGCTCCAGCGGCGATGTGTATGAAGCGGAAGACGCCGGCCTTTCCGGCGGAGCGTTCGCTTCCAGCGCTGGCACGAATCCCAGCTATTATATGTCCAATAACGGCAGCGGCAACCGTGCGGTAGGAATGCCCTCCGGCTCGTCTATGACCTATACGATCAATGTGCCGGCAGACGGCAAATACAAGCTGGACTTTAATTACGGCAACGGTCAGGGAACTGAAAGAAACGATATGAATACCCATAACCCGGTAAACGTAAAGCAGACCTTTGCGCTGGATGGGGGCGAGGCCGAAACCGTCACAATGGAATCCACACTGTTCCAGACTATGGATGGGACAAAGACCTTGTATTACGACCTGACTGCGGGAGAGCACCAGATCACTGTGACCACAGCCGACAGCGGCGTCGATGGAAATCTGTTCTTCCACGATTTTGTGCGGGTTTCCTATGCGGGCGTATACGGCCAGGAGCTTCCAGCCTTTAATAAGGTGTATGAAGCGGAGCTGGCGGATGTCAACCGCCTTTTAGGAAATACCGATTCTACTGTTTCCACCGAGACAAGCCTTGAAGGTTATTCCGGCGGCGGTTATGTAATGGGCCTGTCCGATAGGGCCGTGACCGAAGGCGGCGGCATTCGGAACACCGTGGTAGTGGAGGAAAGCGGCCTGTACAATATTACTCTGCGGTACCAGTCCAGTCAGGCGGGCGAAGCCAGCATTTATGTGGGCAATACCGCCGTTACCCTGGACCGTGTGAATAAGACGGTATCCCTCCAGGCGGGAGACGGCTGGCAGGAGGTTACGGCGTCTGTTTACCTGCAAAAGGGAATCAATGTGGTGGATCTGGATACTACCGTTCCCGCGGCTCTGGACTACATGCGCGTGCGCGCGCTGCCCGCCCAGGACAGTTCCACCACGATCGAGGCGGAAGACGCGATTCCGGAGGAGCTTGAGGGCTCTATCCAGGTAGCCGAGAGCGACGGGGCATCCGGTGGAAAATATGTGGTAGGAATGAAGGGCGCATATCAGGACGCCGATTATTTAGAGTTCACCTACAATGCGCCGGAGGCCGGAAAATATCAGATGCAGGCATTCCATTCCAATGAGGATCTGGCCGGCAGCCATTGGTACAATATTAAGGCAATTGATAAATATGCCGTCGTAGATGTAAACGGAACCTCTCAGTATCCTCGTTTCGAAGGAATCGTACCGGTAAAGCCGGAAGGCCTAACAACCTATTACTTTGTAGACTGCGGCGACCATGGCGTTTCTACGGTAACTAAGGGTGATGAATTTGGAGAGAACAATTCTGTAACGGATCAAATCTATGGTGAGGACGCCGAAACAGGATATAGCTGGGGCGTAGTGGATCCTAAGGGTGACTATGATACGGAAGGCCCCGGACTGGAAAGCGATACTGGTGTTTACACGGAGTATACCTGGGCTAGTGAATACGATCAGGTAGATAACGTTGCTCAGGATGACCTGGATAAGGAAACTACTTTCCGTTACGCCCGCGGCCAGGATACGGCCGGAATTACCCCACGCGAGGTAACTTACAAGTTTGAACTGGATCCAGGAAAATATGACGTAGAAGTAGGTATGAGCAACACTTGGGGAAATGCTGGAAGCCCGATAGTGACTCTCAGTGCCGGTGAAGTAGAAGATGTGGTTTCAAAGCCTTACTCCAGCGGCAACAAAACCCTGACTATCGATCTGACCGATGCAACCCCTGAAGATAACGGCAGAGTAGTGCTGACAGTCAAGGGTACTACTGCAGGCGATACACTTCAGATGACCTACATCACCATCACGGACTCTGCTGACGATGGGAAAGAATACTTTATTCTGCCGCCCGGAGAAGAGAAGATACCAGTAGAAAATATCAAGGATGCCGAGGGCGTCTATACCGGCGAGCTGGCCGACGGCGTTGACTGGTTTATTGATTACCGCAATATGAAGAACGATACCGACCGTTATTTCTTCATCAACACCTTCTCCGACGATACCTTCCGTGAGAAAACCATCACCCTGGATCTCCAGAAGGGTGAAAATACCATTCGCATTTACAATGACAACAGCTGGAACGTGACTTATGGCGGAAGTACGAGCCAGCCGGGACTTAATTACCTGGCAAACTATACACCGAACTTTGATAAGTTTGTCATTACCCCGATGGCTCTGAACAGCGCGGTAGAGCTGGAAGAGGAGTACACCATAGACGTGGCGAGCACGGAATACGGTATTGCGTCAGCGAATCAGAACACCGTAGGGGAGAACGGAGAATATACCGTTTCAATGATTCCTGCGGAGGGCAAGGAGATTGTAAACGTTCTGGTTAACGGTGCGGACCGGACAGACGATATCGTCTTTGACGAGGCGTCCGGTGCTTATCAGCTGAAAATTTCCGGCGTGTCTGAGGATCAGAAGGTACAGGTGTATTTCAGCAAGCCCAATACCTCTAAGGACAGCCTGAAAAATCTGTACAACGAATATAAAGACCTTGAGAAAGGAACCTATTCCACCGCGACCTGGGAACAGTTTGATCGTGCCAGAACAGAAGCCCAGCAGGTTTTAAAGGATGATGACGCGCCTCAGTGGAAAATCAATAACGCCTACGACAAGCTGTTAGCCGGCGTCAACGGCTTGAAGGACATTGGAAACCTGGTTTTCTTTGTAGACTGCGGCGACCATGGCGTTTCTACGGTAACTAAGGGTGATGACTTTGGCAGAAACAATTCCGTGACGGATCAAATCTATGGTAAGGACGCCGAAACAGGATATAGCTGGGGCGTAGTGGATCCTAAGGGTGACTATGATACGGAAGGCCCCGGACTGGAAAGCGATACTGGTGTTTACACGGAGTATACCTGGGCTAGTGAATACGATCAGGTAGATAACGTTGCTCAGGATGACCTGGATAAGGAAACTACTTTCCGTTACGCCCGCGGCCAGGATACGGCCGGAATTACCCCACGCGAGGTAACTTACAAGTTTGAACTGGATCCAGGAAAATATGACGTAGAAGTAGGTATGAGCAACACTTGGGGAAATGCTGGAAGCCCGATAGTGACTCTCAGTGCCGGTGAAGTAGAAGATGTGGTTTCAAAGCCTTACTCCAGCGGCAACAAAACCCTGACTATCGATCTGACCGATGCAACCCCTGAAGATAACGGCAGAGTAGTGCTGACAGTCAAGGGTACTACTGCAGGCGATACACTTCAGATGACCTACATCACCATCAATAAGTCGGTAGAAGCTCCGGTACTCGACCGCTTAGAGGTAGCGGCGCCGACGATTGTGGAATATGAGCTAGGGGAAGAGCTGAATACAGACGGCATGGTAGTCAAGGCGGTGTACAGCGACGGCAGCAGCAAGGTTCTGACCGCTGAGCAGTATACCTTAAGCGGGTTCTCCTCTGATAAAGCGGGCACAAAAACCGTTACTGTGTCTTACACGGAGAACGAAATCACAAAGACCGCCTCCTTTGACGTTACCGTAAAGGAAGCGCCGGTTGTGATCCCGGTAGATAAGACCGGCCTGAAGGAAAAGCTGGACGAGGCCAAGGCGATTGGCCCGGACGGCGTGACAGAGGGAAGCTATGAGAAGCTGCAGAACGCCATTCAGGAGGCCGAGGGAGTGTACAATGATCCCAACGCCAGCCAGGATGCGGTAAACCAGCAGATTCAAAAGCTGATAGGAGCGATCTCGGGCTTGAAGCCGGTGTTGAGCGGACTGGAGGTAAGCGATCCGGTCAAGACCGAATACGCCGTGGGAGAACGGCTGGATACCACAGGAATGACGGTGACCGCCCAGTACAGCGATGGAACCACGGTAACGCTGGCCAGCGGCCAATACACGGTCAGCGGCTTTGATTCAGCGACAGCGGGAGAGAAGCAGGTGACAGTTTCCTACACGGAAGACGGCGTGACCAAGACGGCGGCCTTTACCGTAACCGTGAAGGAGAGCTCCGGCACTAGCGAGGATCCAGGCACTAGCGAGGATCCGGGCAGCAGTGAAGGACCTGGAACTGGCAGCAGCGGCTCTGAAAGCGGCGGAACAGAATCCGGAACCGGCAGCGGGACAGAGAACAATAATAACGCTCAGACCGGCGACGGAATGACAGTGCCGATTATCCTTTTAAGCCTGTTAGTCGCGGCGAGCGCGGGAATCGCGGTTGTCTTAGGCAAAAAACGCAGACTGGGATAAGCAAAATTGAATAGGGGTCGGAATCTGGAACTCAAAAATAAAGCAATCCAGCTTCCGACCTCTTTTTCTATACTAAAACGTAGCGTCCAAGCCATTTCTCGGGATTTCTCTTTTTTATAGAAATAGGGCATCAAAAAGAGATAGATCGTAAAAATAGTAATTAGGATTTATTCTGAACCCGTGATTCTTATTTTGCCAAGGCTGTCTTTTGTTTTTTAAAGATCAGCAACCAAACAATTTTCGATTTCCCATCCGGATTGCTCTGGGAATTTTCAGAGGAAGAAAGCGACGGATGGCAGCCGGGACGAAAGAAACGATCAATTTGCCTTGCTCTCAGTTTAATCAATGGAGAAGTCAGGCGGCAAGAACGGTTCTTCCTAACCGGTCAATAGCGCAAAATACTATACAGCCTTCCCCCTGAAGATTTGATTTGAAAATTCTACCTAGATTATTCTAGAGATTCATATATAGATTGTATAGCCATAGCGAAAAAAACAACTCATACCTTAAGATCGGCCTTTGACATGAGCGAGGATACTGGGTGAAGGCCCCAGCCGAATCTACTGGCCTTGTATGAAAGAATAAAATAAATTTAATAAAGAAGCAGTAAAAACATTGGCCTTATAAAGTTTCAAGCAAAATAATGGAAATGGAATAAATATCACTAAAATTTTAGTCATATTGCTAATTTTTGAGATTTTCTTTGCTCAAAGCAGCGTTTATAATTATAGATACAGTAACCAAATAAATAAAGGATGGAGGAAAGAAAAATGAGAAAGTTTTTAGCGGCCGCTATGAGCGCGGTTATGCTGCTAAGCGCATTTCCCATAACCGCCCAAGCCGCGAATGAAAACTCGTCAGATGCGGAAACAGCATTTTATGTTTCTCCTGATGGAAGTGACAGTAACAGCGGAACGGAGAGCGAGCCGTTCAAAACCATTGAAAAGGCCCGGGATGAGGTAAGGAAACATACAAAGGACATGACGTCAGATATTGTCGTGTATCTTAAGGATGGAGTCTATTATCAGGATGAGACGCTTGCCTTTGGAACAGAGGACTCGGGAACCAATGGATATCAGGTGAGATATGAGGCGTATGAAGGAGCTGCTCCTGAGATCAGCGGAGGCAAGCTGCTTGAAGGAACATGGGAGGTTGATGACGCAGAAAAGAATATTTATAAAATCAGCGTTCCTGAGGGCATGAATTTCCGCCAGCTATATGTAAATGGAGAAAAGGGAATTCGGGCCAGAACCGGAGTGCCGACGGGCGAGCTTGATTTCTCTTCCAGAATTTTAGGAGCCGAGAGATTTACAAGCCAAGGAAAGAACAGCGGTTATGTATACGTTCCTGCGGATGAGCGGATTTTAAGAGGATCCGTCGGAAATGGGTGGAGAAAATCCAGTAGAATTACATATCTTTGCCGCCTGGACTGAGAATATCCTCCGCGTGGGCGAAATGGAATATGTAGACAATTATAACGGTGAACAGGCCTATAAGGTAACGGTGCAGGAACCGGAATCTGAAAGAATTTTCAGCCGGCCGCACCCTGATTTAACCGGGTATGTAGGCGTCAAAAAATTTGCGTTTTATTATGAAAACGCCTATGAATATATCGACTTAGACAAAGAGTGGTATCTGGATACAGAAGCCAATACCCTGTATTATAAAGCGCCTGCCGGAACGACGGAAGAGGACATGAACAAGGCGTCCGTGGTCGTTCCAAACCTGGAGGAAGTAGTTTCTATCAAGGGAAAATCCCTGGACGCTCCCATTCACGATTTTGTTTTTAAGGGGATAACCGTAGAGCATTCCACATGGCTGCGGGCCAGCGAAGAAGGACTGGTGCACGGGCAAGCGGGCCAGTATTTGGTGGATGGCAGCGTTTATGAAACCAACGACATCAAGGTAACGCCCGCGCCTGGAGCGGTACACATTGAAAATGCCCAGTATGTTAGATTCGACGGCAACCATGTTCGCTACACAGGAGCTGTCGGTATTCTGATGGCTTCCGGCACCAAAGAAGTGACGCTGGTAAACAACGAGGTAGAAGAGACAGCCGGAAACGGAATAGAAATCGGCAAATTCGTCGTTGACGACAAAACCGATTACCATACGGCTTATAATCCTGACGACATACGGGAGGTTTGCACGAACGACAGAATTTTAAACAATAAGATTCACGATATCGGAACCCAGTATGAAGGAGCCGTCGGCATAGGCACCGGCTATGTCCAGGGAATCACGATCGCGAATAATACGGTTTACAACTGCCCCTATACGGGTATCTCTATGGGCTACGGCTGGACCAATGTTCCGAATCCCATGAAATACAACAGCATTATACGCAATGAAGTTTACAATGTGAATAATGTCGTATGCGACGGCGGCGCCATCTACACCTTATCGAATCAATATCCCAGTTCCAGAATAGAAGAAAATTATCTGCATGATAATTATGCCTCTGAGGGACTTGATTATGGTTCGTGCGGAATTTACCTGGATGAGCAGTCCGACGGATTTTCAGTTAAGAATAACGTGCATGTGCAAAGCTACGGCCGGGTTAACCTGAACCGTGTCGGCTCGAGAAATGATATAAGCGGCAACTACTTTTTCGAGGGAGACGTCAACAGTGACGCTTACGACAGCTTTGCGACAACGAAAGTGCAGCAGATCATGGATCAAGCCGGGGCGAAGGATGACTTTACCCTGGAGGATGAAGAAGAACTGCTCAAGCCGGTTCTTCAAAGCGTGGAATACGACCCTGTGTATAATGTAATGAGATTGTCCGGCCGGAATTTCGGCAGCGATATCGGAACCGTAACCTTTAACATCAGCGGCGAAGAAAAAGTAATCGCTGCGGAACAGGTCAAAGAATGGTCATACGGTGCGATCAGCGTTGAAGTACCCGAGGGCGCAAAACGCGGAGATACCGTGGCGGTTACTCCCAAGGGAATGAGCGTTGCCTCAGAACCCTTTACCATAGGCAGAATCATGAATGTAGTAACCGAGTTGGTCAAGGAAGATTTCGAGGATAAAGATGCCGGACAGTTGGATTCAAATGAGTGGGAAGTAACGGTTCCCGAAAAGGCGGCTGTAGCGGAAAAGGACGGCAATCAATATCTGAGCCTGAAGGGCAACGATCCCAATTTGAATGTTACTAAGCTGCAGGATGGGGAAACCCTGCAATTTGGAAGCAACGTGACCGAGTTTGATTTCTGCTTCCCGGAGGATATGGGCGGAAGTGTAGATTACGTAGGCCTTTATAACGAAATCCGCCGCCTGCCTGGAGAGGACCATCTATATTCAATCGACATCCGGCCGGTCTTTGGCTCAAAGGCGACGATTGAATACAAGCAAGGCTGGGATGGCATACAGACTAACGACAGCTCACTGCAAGAAATAGAATGGGGCACCTGGTATACCTGCCGGTCGATGGTATATAACGGTACGATTTATCTCAGCGTTTTTGAAAAGGGCCAGGACCCCAACGGCTGGAAGGTTACTTATGAGATGCCGGATGCGGTCAGCAATGACTGTGTGCTGAACTTTTCTTTCTATGACCCGAGAGGGAAAGAGGTTTATATTGACAACATCAAAGTGAGCACCTTTGACGCGGACATCAGCCAGCCTGAAGTAGACGAGGCCGATTATGATATCAATTCAGGAATTGTTACGATCAAAGGATACGGCTTCACCGAGACGAAGGGCACGGTTACCTATCAGACAGAGAACGGCCCCGCGGAGTTATCCGGAGACGCGATTTCCGTTTGGACCAATGAGCTGATTCAATTTACAAGGCCGGAGGATGGCATAAGCGGAACCGCGTTCGCGACGACAAGCGAGGGTGAAAAGTCAGAAGAATTCTTCTTAAAGCTGCCGGTTCGGATGCTCTCCTATGAAGAGAATTTCGATACGCTGACGCAGGAGCAGTTTGGCTATCAGTACAGCGTATCCAACAAAAACGGAGACACGATGCCGGAAGATTCGGCCGTTATATTCGACGATAACGGCAATAAGGTGCTCAAGCTGAAGGGAAGCGATCCGGACCTGTGGGTTGACCTTTTAAACAATGATTTGCAGGCCAGCAAATATGGAGAAAATATCACCACCTTTGACTTTAAGTTCCCGAATGGTATTGCAGGCTATTACGGAATGTACAATGAGCTCAGAAGGGCTGCGGATGGCACTGTTTACCGGCTGGGTATTACCCCCACGGACGGAAGCCATTGTTTCTTGGGGATCAAGGACGGCAATACGTCAGGATCCGGAAAAGATGTTGCGGCAAATACCTGGTACACCTGCAAAACCATGGTTTACGATGATGATATGTATCTGAAGGTGTGGAAGACGGGGGAGCAGGAGCCTGAAAACTGGGATGTAAGCTTCCAGATGGCGGACTTCACCGGGGCTGAGGAATGTCAGCTGAACTTTGCCTATTATGATCCGAGCGGAAGCTATCCTTTGTATATCGATAACATCAAGGTAGAAGTCTTGGACGAAAACGACGTAGAGGCAAGGCTGACGGGAATCGAAGTAGCGGAAGGCCCTGACAAGGATGTGTATTACATCGGAGAGGACTTTACCGCCGATGGCCTGAAGATCAACGCTGTGTTTAACGACGGAAGCAAGCAGGAACTGGCTCAGGATGCTTATGCGCTCAGCGGCTTTGATTCTGAGACAGAGGGCGGCAAGACGGTCACGGTATCCTATCGCGGCTTCACCGATGACTTCACTGTTCAGGTGCAGAAGAAGCCTGTAATCACAGAGATCAAGATCACGCAGCAGCCTTATAAAACTGTATATGACCTTGGAGAGGAACTGGATGTTACCGGTTTGACAGTGAAGGCTGTATATGACAACGACACGGAAGAAACGGTTTCCTTATCGGATTGTACGGTGACCGGCTTTGACTCCGAAACCGAGGGCGTCAAAACAGTAACGGTAAGCTACCAGGGCAAGACAGCGCAGTTTACCGTAGAGGTAAAGGCGCAGGAGATCCCGGAGAAAACCTTAACGGGGATCCGGATTGACCAAAAGCCAACCAAGACGGAATATGAGGTCGGAGAGGAATTAGACCTCAGCGGGCTTGTGGTGACCGGAATCTATGACGACCAGAGCGAAGCAGTTTTGCCGGAAGGCGCCTATTCCGTGACCGGCTTTGACTCCGAAACCGAGGGCGTCAAAACAGTAACGGTAAGCTGTCAGGGCAAGACAGCGCGGTTTGAGATACAAGTCAAAGCCAGCGCGTCTAGCGGATCACAGCAGGAGAATGGCGCGGAAGGCCAGTCACCCCAAACTGGCGACAATTCTATGCCAATCCTTTGGGTCCTGTGTTCTATGGTATCTTTATGCCTGATTGTCATTGGGCAAAAAAGATATAAGAAATTTCATTCATAAATGGAGGAAAAGTACATGAAAAAATTGCTAAGCTTGTTTCTTTGTGCGGCTATGGCCGCCAGTCTGGTCGCCGGCTGCAGCAGCGACCAGACCACGGAAAGCTCGTCTGGAACAGCTGACAACAGCCAGCAGGAGGCCGCCTCTTCGGAGGGGCCGGAGGAGGAAGCCGCGATTACATGGGCTGTATTTGAAACAGACAACTATACAGCGGAAGTGTGGCAGCATATTATTGATACCTTTGAAGCCGATAATCCGGGAATAAAGATCGAAAAGGTGCTGATGACAGGTGATTCCAGGCCTCAATTTTTAAAGACAATGCTGTCTGCCGGCAACATGCCTGACGTTAATATCGATCCGGTGGATCTGGCTAGTACAGATGGCGTATATGCTGAGGTTCCGGATGAGCTTTTGGCCAATTATGAAGAAAGCGCTGTAGTCTCCTTCAATGGAAAAAAGACCCTGGTTCCCGCCTATAAGGCATACCGTACACAAGTGTTTTATCACAAATCCCAGTTCGAGGAGGCTGGCATCACCAAGATTCCGGAAACTTGGGATGAGTTTATAGCAGCATGCGATCAGCTTCAGGAAAAAGGCTACACACCGTTGATGGGTGTCGGCGCCTCTGATATCTGGGCTACCGCGTTTGGCTACTGGACCGGCGTTGTGAATTCCGAGCTTTATTCCGCGTATCCGAATTTTAACAGAGACATCCTGGATGGAAAATTGTCATGGACCAATGAGGTGCTGTCTGAGACTTTGAAGGACTGGCAGTCGCTGACCAAATATTACCACAAGGGTTCTATGTCCTTTAGCAATACTCAGGCGACTTCTGAATTTATGAGCGGCAGCGCGGCGATGTTTATGGACGGTGCGTGGAGCGCTCCCACCATTGATAACAGCACGGAGTATTCCGCGGATGAATTCGGTGTGTTTATGATGCCGACTCCCTCCGGCGCTAAGACATATTGCACAATGCCTCAGTATTGGGGTGTGGCGGAAGCTTGTGAGAATAAAGAAGCTGCGTTCCAATTCTGCGAGTATGTGCTTGGCGGAAATGAGGATATTTACAGATATTACCTGCAAGCAGACGGAACCTTTTCTGTTACCAAAACGCCCGTAACCTATGATATGGGACCGGTGCAGACAGAATTTATTAATAATTTGGAAGGCTACGAGCTGGTTCCCGAAGCAATGAAGGTGGTTGGCGACGATGCCTTCCCCACTGGGTTCGAGGATTTTACTTTAAAATCTCTTCAGAACATCTTTACAGGAGCTGACGTTGATGCCGAATTGGCAACCTGGGACGCGGAAATGGAGCGTTTGGAAGCACAGTCATAAGCTGTAAAGCCTATAATTAGAAAGATTTAGAGTACAAACTCATCAAACAGTTTTGTACTCTAAATCATTTTTAGGAGTCAATTTTATGAAGAAAAAATCTATATTATTCACAATACCTGCATTCCTTATCTATACGGTCCTGATGATTGTCCCAATTATCGGAGCGTTTTTGTTGAGCTTTACCGATTGGAACGGGATCAGTGCCTCCTATAATATTACGGGCGCAAAAAATTATCTGGATATGCTGTCGGATGAGAGACTAAGAAACGCTATTTTTGTAACCCTAAAAATTACCGTTGTAGTGGCGGTGACAGTAAATGTATTGGGCCTTCTGATTGCGATGATGCTGAACCGGGCGAGGCGAATGACCAACGTATTTCGCAGTATTTTCTTTTTGCCCTATGTGCTTAGTACAGTAGCAATCTCTTTTATCTGGCTTGCTATTCTTTCCTATACCGGAGTGCTTAATTCTTTGCTGGATATGGTGGGCCTGGAAAACTTGGCCGCAGATTACATAGGCAATGCCAATAACGCCATCTGGAGCATCTGCGTCATTGAAATCTGGAGGATGCTGGGCTTTCATATGGTGCTGTATCTGGCCTCCATACAGACAGTGCCTCAGTCCTTGTATGAAGCCTGTATCATGGATGGCGGAAGCCGTTGGCATCAATTCCGCTATGTAACGCTTCCTATGATCGTTCCCGGTATCACCATTTCGGTCATTATGAGCATTATGACCGAAATGAAACAATACGATATTGTCAAAGTAATTACAAACGGCGGGCCCGGTTATGCTACAGAAACTGTGACATACAATATTGTAACCCAAGCTTTTGGAAATAATATGTTGGGCTATTCTTCTGCAATCGCAGTGTTTCTGTTTATTGTAATCGCTGCAATCTCTGTTTTGCAGATCCAACTATCCAAAAAATTGGAGGTATCCTAACATGAAGATCAAAAGTAAAAAGACAAGCGCTTTAGACATAATTTTAAAGATATTTCTAGTGGTACTGGCGGTAATCTTCGCAACCCCATTGTATATTACGCTGATCAACATCTTTAAAAGTACAAAAGAGATTGCCGCTTCGCCTATGTCTTTTCCCCTTCCGCCCATTATTGATAATATCGTTCAGGTAATAAAAAATCCCAATGTCAATCTGGGAGAAATGTATTTCAACTCTTTATGCATTACCATATTTGGAGCGTCTATCTGTATTTTAGTATCCGCAATGGCTGGGTACTATCTTGCCAGAATGAAATCAAAACTGTCGCAAGGGCTTTACATCTATTTTTTGCTTGGATTGATGGTGCCCTATGCAATTGTTTACGTTCCGCTTGTTTCCATTTTCAAAGGAATTGGTTTAATCGGAAACCTGCCGGGATTGATTATGGTATTTGTATCGGGAAGCATATCGTTTTCGGTATTTATGTATCAAGGCTTTATTAAATCGACGCCGGAAGAATTAGAAGAAGCCGCAATTATTGATGGCGCCGGCCAGTTCAAAATCTTTACGTCTATTATCTTTCCGCTGGTAAAGCCATGTACGACCACGGTGGCCATTTTTATCGGCCTTTCCATGTGGAACGATTTCCTCACGCCGCTGCTAATTGGACAGATTAAGACAATTACAGTAGGAATTTATACGGCGATTGGCCCATATGCTTCTGATTGGGGAAGTGTGTTCGCTTATGTCATGTTTGCTACGCTTCCGATTATTATTGCGTATCTGCTGGCCCAGCGGCAATTCATCGAGGGGCTAACCGCGGGAGCTCTGAAAGGTTGAGGTTTTTATGAAGATACTATCCGAATACTCTTTAGGAGATATGAGCGTTAGGTATGTGTTGGCCGAAGACGGCCAGGTGGGCATGGAGCTGTATCCGGCGTCTATGAAGCCGTTCATAAAAGAGGGCAGGCGCTATCAGGTTGATCCGCTGGTGCAGTGGAAGAAAGAGGGAGACGCCTTTCCCTATGGCTTTGCCAACGGTATGACAATGCGCAACAGCGAAACAGTAAGCCGAATGGAGTATAAAGAGCAGAAAGTGGAACAAAGCGAAGAGGGAATTTGCGTCACAACAGTTCTAGAGGACGCGTTAGGCAGCGAAATACTACATATCCTAAGATATAAAAATGGAGATCCGGCGCTCTGGGTATCTACAGGGATTAGAAATTTAGGGAAAAAGCCGATTGTCCTTGAATTTCTGGCCAGCTTTTCAGTCGGCGGGATTACACCGTTTGCCGAGGATGAAGCGGTTAATCGGCTCATTGTGCATAGAATACGAAGCAAATGGAGTGCGGAAGGACGATTGGAAACCAGAACGGCAAGCGAGCTGCTGTTAGACCCGTCCTGGTCGCGCCACGGAGCCTACAGCGATAAAATCGGCCAGAAGGGCTCTCTTCCGGTTCGCGGCTATTATCCGTTTGAAGCGGTGGAGGATACGAAGGAAAACGTGGTGTGGGCGGCCTGCCTGGCATGTCCCTCAAGCTGGCAGATGGAACTCTACCGAAGAGATGACGCGCTTTGTATGTCAGGAGGAATCGCGGATTACGATTTTGGCCACTGGCGCAAGGAGCTGAGGCCGGGAGAATATTTCCGTACCGCTCCCGCCTGCCTCACCGTTTGCAGACAAAATGTAGACAGCGCCTGCCAGAGACTGACGCAGATGTGGAAAAAAGAAGATGGTCAAAAGGAGCTGCCGGTAATATTTAATGAGTTTTGCACTACCTGGGGAAAGCCTTCCGACGAGAATATCAGCCGGATCTTAACGGCACTGGGGAGCCGGCCCTTCCAGTATTTTGTCATTGACGCGGGCTGGTATGCGGATCCGGTAAAAGGCTGGGAAAGCAATATGGGCGATTGGGAGGTTTCTCAGGAGCTGTTCCCGCAAGGGCTTAAGGCGACAGTAGATAAAATCAAAGACGCTGGATTCATTCCTGGAATCTGGTTTGAAATGGAAATATGCGGGAAGGATTCAAAGGCATTCTGGTTTGAGGACCACCTGCTGAAACGAAACGGCAAGGTTATTACAGCGGGCGGGCGGCGCTTTTGGGATATGAGGGATCCGTGGACTCAAGATTATCTGTCGCAGAAAGTGATCGGATTTTTGGAGTATTATGGGTTTGGCTATCTAAAAGCAGATTACAACGAGAGCATTGGAATCGGATGCGACGGGGCGGAGAGTCTGGGAGAGGGGCTGCGGCAGAATATGCAGGCCGCTCAGGACTTCTTCCGAAAGATACGGGATAGGCTGCCAGGCCTGGTGATTGAGGTATGCGCTTCCGGAGGCCATAGAATGGAGCCATCCATGATTGAATTATGCGATATGGTCTCTTTTTCAGACGCGCATGAGGAAAAAGAGATTCCTGTTATCGCAGCAAATGTCCATCGGATGATTCCGCCTGGCCAAAGCGAGATATGGGCTGTCCTTCGAGCTGAAGACACAGGGAAAAGAATTGTTTATTCCATGGCGAATACCTTTCTGGGCGTTATGTGCTTGTCGGGGGACGTGCATACTCTTTCCGAGGGACAGTGGAAACTGGTGGATCGGGGAATTGAATTTTATAGGGCGGTCAGCCATATCATACGAGATGGGAATACCTGCTTTTATGGCACAGAACAGAACAGCTGGCGATGTCTTGAAGGATGGCAAGGGATCGTTCGATATTCACATGACCATCAGGAAGCCTTATGTGTGATCCACCGGTTTGAATGCCAGCAGAATACGAAAGTAAGCCTGCCTGTTGGAGAGGGATACCGGATCAAGATGGCGTATGAGGAACTGGATCACCAGATCAGACTGGATAACGGGAGTCTGACGTTAGAATTTGAGCAAGACTTTGAAGCTGTTGCGGTATATTTAACGAAGGAGCCGTTTGCTGGCCAAATGTCATTGTAATGTATCGGCACCGCAGAAGTTAGGAATTTGGAAAGGGCTCTGGAATATGTGGATCAGAAAAATGAAAGAGAAGCTGAGGCATCCAGGCATTTTTCTTAAAATATTGATACTATTTGAGTGTATTTTAATTATTGCTGTTTTGGTTACTTCATCCTACATCATGCAGCGTTTTTCCAAAACGGTGATGGAAAAGGAGATTATGCTGGGAGATACAAAACTGGACAGTCTGACGGATTACTGTAATGATAAATATAATAGGATTTACAGCCTCTATAATTATATCCACAACGATTCCATTTCTGAAATTGTTGCTGCGGTGAACCAAAACCCGGATGAGGCCTATCAGATCAATAAAATCGAAATTGTAAAAGCGTTTTCAAAGGGAGTGTTTTCTGCAGATCCGGATATCAGCGATGTCATTATCAGTTCGCTCAATGGAACCGTATATTCATATTCAGGCGATAAATATATCAATGTAAAACCTAGTTTTGATTTTGTACATTATAAGGCTGTTGAAGAATTTCTCAATTCTGACGAGACGATTTGCATGATTTATGACGATCCCTCCTCCTATACCTTGAGGGAAAGGGAACCTGTTCTCTCTTTTGTAGGGAAAATATTTGATTCCTCTATCTTTCCTCAAAGGGAAATGGTAGGAGTGTTTATCATGAATGTGCCATTGGAGATGATAGAAAAACAGAATCCGCTGTCAAACACATCGATGGAGGGAGAACTAACTCTCATAAATAGTAAAAAGCAGATACTGTATTCTACAAATCAAGAAAATTGGGGAAAAACAGCGGAACCGATGCCTCAGTCCGAAGCGGATCAATATATTAAAATAAAAGACGTAGGCACCTCTGGGGCTAAAACGGTATATGTTCTTTCCAATAAGGACATGACGAAAGAATTACAGGAAATCAATAATCAGATTTATGTGGTTATGGTAGCGGCGATTATCCTCACGATAATGGTTTGCCTTTTCATTTATCGAATTTTTAACCGCCAGGTTCAAACGCTGCTTCATTCGATGCAGCAGGTGCAGGCGGGGGATTTCAGCTTACAGATTCCAATCAAATCAAAGGATGAGATCGGCGTCATTAGTCAGGCGTTCAATGAAATGTGCGAAAGGCTGAACAGCTATATTTCAGAGGTATATGCAGCTGAAATTCAGCGGAAAAACGCGGAATTAAATGCGCTTCAAACCCAGATAGATCCTCATTTTTTATATAATACTCTGGACAGCATACGGGCGAAAGCCTTGGCGGCGCAGGATGAAGATACGGGAGAAATGATCGTCCTTTTAGGAAAGCTGCTCCGCTGGAGCAGCGGGACCACTGATAAATTTATAACACTGGAAGATGAGTTAGAGTATATAGATACTTACTTAAGGCTTCAAAAATATAGGTACGAAGAACGATTGGAAGTAAATATACAAATACCGGATGAATATCTTGATGATTTTATTCCCAAGCTTATCCTCCAGCCATTGGTAGAAAATGTTATAAAACATGCGTTCGCTGATAAAGAAGACAAGGGATTTATCGGCATCGTCGCTTCGGAAAAAGAGGGTAAAAGGCTGGAAATCACGATTTTCGACAATGGCAAAGGAATTGAGAAGGATACCCTACAGGAAATCTGCGAGAAATTAAATCAACAGGTTCTCCAAGATGAATTTAAGAGTATCGGCCTGCAAAATGTCCAGGCCAGGCTAAAACTCCTTTTTGGTGAAGAATATGGGCTGATGATTAAAAGCACAGCTGGAATTGGCACCGCAGTAAAGGTTACCTTTCCAATATTAACTCAAAAGGATGTGCAGGACGGATGTATAAATTACTCATCGTAGATGACGAAAAACAGGTGAGAGAAGGACTCAAAAGGCTGTTGCCGTGGCAGGATTATGGAATTACCATAATTGGAGAAGCGATAAACGGCCGTGAGGCGCTGGGAATCATAGAAGACCAGCGTCCGGATATCGTCCTTTTGGATATTCAAATGCCGGTTATGAACGGGCTGGAATTGGCTAAAAGAATTCACGGCCAATATCCAGAATGCAAATTTATAGTGTTAAGCGGCTACAATGATTTCGCAAGGGTCCGCGAGGCGATGAAATATGGTGCGGTCGATTACCTTTTGAAGCCCTCGGGAAAGGAGGAAATTATCCGGATCATTGAAGAAATCATTGATAGTCTGGAGGACAGCTTAATTTCAAGGCTTCACAATAACGAATACCTGGCGCTATTGAAAAATAATGTATTAAACAGGCTAATATCAGGAACTATTTCCTCTAGAGAATTGAAAGATAAGCTGGCATTATTACAGCTTGACTTATCCTCGGGCTGCTTTAGCATAGTATCCGTTGAAATAGCGAAGAATGAAAGCATGGTAGAGGATGATGCCTCATGGCAGATTTTTAGCGCATGCAATATCTGTGATGAAATTATGGTGAAATCAGGAAAAGGCGTGGCGTTCACAGATTTTTCGGGCCGGGTAAATATGATTATTAGGGATTTTAGCGGCTGGTCGACGGATACCCAGTTAAAAATTTTGCTGGAGAACTGTATTTGCGAAATAAAAAAGCGTTTGAAGCTGGAAGTCACGATAGCTGTAGGCAATCAGGTGAGTAGTACCCGCAAGATGTATGTATCATATAAAAATGCGCTGCGCACCTTATCGTATAGGTTTATATTTGGGATCGGCACAGTTTTATACTATGATGAGATTAATGAATACTTTGAGAAGGCGCCAGGAGCTGTCAGCATTGACAGCGATCGCTTTCGAGAATTGATCAAGGAAGGCAGCTTTAAGCCGGTAGACCGCTATGTCCGGGCTTTGTTCGAAGATCAGATCCGCAGCGATCCTCTAGCGGAGATCTATGTGTTAAAAAATAGCGCTTTAGAATTAAGTGTGCTGGCGTTCCAATGCCTCTCAGAAGATTTTTTTATAGACCAGCATGAAATCGCTGATACCAAAAACCAAAGTTTCAGAAATATCATGATTCAAATATCTCCGGAAGGAGTACAAAATCAAACGCTTGAAATATTGAAGCGGGTCATAGAAATGATTGAAACAAGCAGGGAAAAAACTTTGAGCAAGCCGGTTTTTGACTCGATTCAATTTATAGAAAAAAATTATTCAAATCCAGATATTTCACTTCAGTATCTTGCTGATGATTTCCATATCAGTACGGCTTATCTAGGAAAACTTTTTAAGAAAGAAATAGGAAGCAATTTTAATGATTATCTGAATACATTTCGTATACGAAAAGCAGAAAAGCTATTGCTGTCTACAAATTTTAAAGGAAAAGAGCTGGCGGAAAAAGTGGGCTTTTCCAGCTATAATTATTTTTACATGGTTTTTAAGAAAATTACGGGCCAGAGACCTATGGATATCAGAAAAAACACTTTGGGAAAGCCGTAATCATCAATCCTAGGTTTCGTTTGGAATTGGAAATTCGGCTTCTAAGCCTGTGCCTGTTTTTTTCCTTTCTTTGTTGCCCTTAACTTTTGGAACAGAGGCCAGAATCCAAAGCCTGATGCTCAGGCTTTGGATTCTGGTTTCTGTTTTCTACGTGCGATTTGTGTGTTCAAATTATTTTTAAGGCCCCATTTTTAAAAACAATGAGGAATCAAAAAACAAGCTGAAAAACTGGAACAGGAATTTGACCGGAGGATGTCTAATGGCTAGAAGAGGGAATGAGATTGCGGCCCGAAAATGACAGCAGACCGGAGAGAAAGCGAATACCGAAAGAAAAAATCAAGGACTGGGATTGTGCTCCTGTCTGGGAAAAAAGGAGATAGCTTTAGGGTGAAATGGAGGATGCCGTAAGATTCATGTTGGCGTAGCTGTGAAAAATTTTACTATATACATCAGCTTTCAGATCAAGCAAGCTGTAAGTGGTAAAAATTTCAGGTTAATATCTGTCCTGCGTCAAATTTTTAATGAGTTCTTTGCCCAAACGTTTTATACGTTTATATTTTAGTAATAACACAGAAAAAACAGGTTAAAAAAACACAAATGATAGAAGAAAAATATCCATTCTCTTATGGGAGGTGTTGAGATATAATATAAAAAATAACTGATTTATCAGAAAAATGGTGAATTTAACAGAGAAAGGAAGTGATCAGAGCGTCAAATTATACCTTTTTAGAAATTTATAAATAGCGCAATATTTTGAAAAATTCACAAAATATTGTGCTATTTTTATTATATATTGCTATTCTAAAAAGGTATGCTTTCAAGAAATCTAAAACAAAAGGAGGACTCTTATGAAAAAGGCATTGAGTGGAGTGTTGGCTGCCCTGGTTTTGTTGAGCAGCCTGCCGACAACAATGACAGCTTCTGCGCTGCCGGATAATTCCGGCGCTGAGAGCAGAAATGTAGCGCATACGCTTTATGTTTCTACTGCGGGAAACGATAATACCGGTGACGGTACTCAGGACAATCCCTTCGCTACGATTGAAAAAGCGAAAGAGAAAGTCCGCGACTTGCCAAAAACTGGCGGCGATATTGTGGTGGAAATTGCGGACGGCACTTATTTCCTGGAAAATACCATAGAGTTTACGCCGGAAGATTCTGGCAGCGACGAGTGCACCATTTATTACAAAGCCGCCGAAGGAGCCAATCCAGTAATCAGCGGCGGCCGTCTCATAGAAGGAGATTGGCAGGAGGAAGGCGGCGGGATCTATAGTATAGAGTATCAGCGCGATGAAAAGCTGAGAGCCCTTTATGTAAACGGCGAGCGGGCCTATATGACGTCAAAGAAATTGTGGGGCAATGGAGGCTATGGAACCTATCATATCGATCAGAATGATACCTGGGCGTGGAAGAGCGGGGATAATTCTCTTGGAACCAAATTCACCAAGGGCGATATCCCTCTTGATACACGAAATCCTGACGATATCGAGCTGATGACCCAGACAACCTGGAATACGGCGATTGTCTGTGTGGATGAGCTGGTGGACATTGGCAACAACGAGATTTCCGCGAATCTGCAGATGCCCTACGGAGCGATCGCGCAGCAGCCCAGTTGGAATAACTACTATAAAACAAGCGGCGACCAGATGGTCTATAATGTGTTTGAATGGCTTGACGAGCCGGGAGAATTTTATTTCGACAAAACCGAGAAACGCTTGTACTACTATCCCAGAGAAGGGGAAAACCTGGAAAACGCTGAGGTCATTGCCCCCGAACTGGAAACCTTAGTGAATCTCCAGGGTGAAAGCACCAGCAGCCGTGTGCATGATATTGCCTTTGAGGGCTTGACCTTTGCCCATACGGACTGGAACCTGTATGAGGTGGAAGGCTCCTACGGCAGAGCCACCGTACAGGGCGCGGCGGGTATTACCGCTTACGCCGACGGAAACTGGCATCCGTATATTTATCGCGCCTATGACGTAGGCCCCGGCGCGGTGATGGCCAGCTCCGCCACAAACCTGGCCTTTGAAAACAACACTATTTGCCATACGGGAAATGACGGCTTATCTTTAGTCAACGATGTCACTAACACCGTAGTGAACGGCAACATCATTTATGATTTGGCCGGCTCCTCCATTCTGATAGGACATCCCCAGCATGTTTATATCGGCGACAAGGGGAGCAATAAAGGCCAGTTCAGCGACAAAGAGAAGTACGACGTCGGTGTAGAAGGCGCATGCGAATATCTTACTGTAACGAATAATTTCCTCAGCGATACCAGTAAGATGTTCTGGGGCGATGCCGGCGTTATGATTTTCCTGGGAGCGCACATAACCTACCAGTACAATTATCTTCAGAATACGCCGTATGCGGGTCTGAGCCTTGGTTGGGGCTGGTGGAACATGGATGGCTCCAGCGGCTCGGTAGTACCGGGCGAGCCAATGACAACAACCCACGACAATACGATCGCGAATAATGTATTCCGCAATACGATTACCATTTTGGGCGATGCCGGCGCTATTTACACGCTTGGGGATATGCCCGATACAATTATCAGTGAAAACTATATCGATTCCATCGGAACACCCGGCACGGATCCGTACCATATCAGAGGCATCCATGTGGATGAGGGAACCAAGCATGTCCTTGGTGAAAGAAATGTGATTGAAATTCCCACTGACCTAACCTGTGTGGACTGCGGAAACTGGGGAAACAAGGGCGATAATGTATGGAATGATAACTATTCCACATCCGCCAGCTACACCACCACCGGAAATATGGAACCAGGCACGGTAGTGACCAACGCCCATACCAGCGCGAAAGGAATCTGGGGACTTGATGTATTCGAGATTCTGGCGAACGCCGGACCGGGCGACGAGTATTTAGCCCGCGTGCCAGAGTCCTTGTATAACATGCAGGATGAACTGCTTTCAACAAAATTTTATGTTGCGCCGGAGCAGGAGCTGGACTTTAAAGTCGACCAGTCCTATCTTCAGAGCGAGATTTGGTTGGCACCGGAAGGTACCCAAGAGTTTACCGAGGGTAATACGATGACCAAAGCGGCAGACGGAAAAATCAAGGCTCCTTCTGAAGCGGGAAATTATAAGCTGTATCTTGTGAACGGCCAAGAAGTATCTCAAGCCTCCAAGGGCGAGATCATTGTTTCCGGAGTAAGCCTAACTGAAAACGTAGAGGAAGGCGGCCGTTATCAGACCAGCCAGCTTAAGCCCTTTAAGGTAGAATTAAAAACCGAGTATCTTTCCAAGGCCTTGCTCAACGGCGAGGAAATCAGCTCCGGTCATAAAATTCCCGAAGAGGGCGAGTATACCTTAACCCTTATCGACCTGACCAATGCGGAATCTACGATTCACTTCAGCACGTATATTACCGACGTAGACAAAACCTTCAGCAAAAACACTGTCAGCAATCCCTCTGAGGAGGTAGCCCTGACGCAGTGCGGCAGCGACGCGACAGCTTGGTTTGTCCCTGAAGGCGAGGAAATATCAGACGCCGCGCAGCTGGCCGAGAGCGATACCATGACCAAATCCGCGGAGATCAATCCTGCCTCTATCCTTGCGCCGAAAGCGTCGGGACGTTATGTGCTGTATCTGGTAAAGGACGGCGCTGTCAGCGAACCGTCCGCGGCTGTCCTGACCGTATCCTCCAGCGAGATTCCGGTCACCGACGGCATGCTGGCCAGATTCAACGCGGACTCCATCGAGGCTGCCGGCGGGGAAAAGATTTCTCAATGGGCTAACGAGGTAGGCGGGCAGACGCTTGTCCAGACTGACGAGAGCAAACAGCCCACCTTGAAAACGACCGAATTAGGCATGAACTATGTGGAATTCGATGGAACCTCAAATCAAATGGCTTTCGACAGCGGTTTGGATTTAAACGGGAAAAGCGAATTGACTATATTGGCGTTCAGCTCCTATACAGGCGAAGACCCTGATAATAGCTGGGGCGATACTAGAAGTACGCTGTATTTCGGTGAAACCGCCGGATGGGGGTCTGTCTATTTGTCGTCCTACGGAGGATATGTCGCCGCCCGCTTTGGCAGTGGTCAAACAGATAACTACATTAGAGAGTACAGATCCGAGAGAAATAGCGACTTTATCATGACCGCCATGGTAAAGGACGGCACAACGGAATATTTATACGACGCGGGAAAATTGGTTAAGACCGAGACTGGAAAGAATGAAAAAATAGCGAACACCTCCGATATCATGACGGTAGGCTATACGGCGAGCGGAGCCCCCGGGTATTTCAAAGGCGGCATCTCAGAAATTTTGATTTACGACCGCGCGCTGTCAGAGGAGGAGATTGCCCAGCTGCAGGTGTATATGATGCAGAAGGCTTATCTGAGCGCTCTGAATCCTGCGCTGGACAATGCGTCGGAGATTCTGAATGAAGACGGAGCGGAGGACAAGTACAGCGAGACCAGCTTGAACAACCTCCAAGAGAAGTATAACAAAGCGCTGGAAGTGAAAGCTTCTGTCGTAGAGGGAAATTGTTCTTATGAAGAGGTAAAAACCGCTTATCAGGAATTGGTCAACGCAATTGATGGCCTGAGAGAAGCCATTACCGAAATTCCGGATGAAGACTTAAATCTTTGGCTGAAGGCAGATGAAGGCATTGAGCTTGGCCAGGATGGAAGAATCAGCGTTTGGAAAGATAATTCAGGCAACGGAAACAACGCGACTATCGCGCAGAATCCTCAAGCTGGGGAAAACTTGACGTCGCCTACACTGGTTGAAGACGGATATAACGGAAAACCGGTCGTCCGCTTTAACGGCACGTCAGACGGTATGCAATTTCCTTTTGACAATCTTGATCAGACCGCGGAAGCCACAGTTGTGATCGTATCTTCCAGCAAATCCGACCGTTCCGATACGATGGGCGGAGACAATATCCCGCTGCTTTATTTCCATGAGTACGGCGCTGGCTGGAGCAAATTTGTCGTAACGCCGACCCAAAGCAATATTAACGCGAGATTTGGCAGCGGAAGCTCCGCGGATAACGGCGGGTTTATGCTGTATGAGCGTCCGGAAAATATTGGCGATAGCTTCAGCACCACGATGGTCGTAAAAAATGGCGCCAGTGAGACTATTTATGTTGGAGACCAGCAAGTAATGAATAGAGACAATGGCGCCGCAGTATTTACAAACGTAAAAGACGATATTGGATACATAGGAAGATATCCGGTAGGAAGCCACTCTGAGAATTGGTACAATCAAAGCGACGTAGCCGAAATTATGATTTATAACCGCGCTTTGGGACTGGCCGAAATTCAGCAGATTAATGCTTATCTGAACGAAAAATACAGTGAGAAACCCGAGGTCACTCTGGAATCCATCACGGTGAGCGGCCCGACCAAGACTGAGTATGAGATCGGAGACGAGCTGGATCTGACTGGACTGGTGGTAACCGCTCATTACAGCGACGGAAACGAGAAGGTATTGTCAGCTGGAGATTATGAGGTCAGCAAGTTTGATTCCTCCACCGCAGGAGAAAAGACCATTACCGTGACCTATCAGGACAAAACCACGGCCTTTACGGTGAACGTGAAGGAAGCCGCGCCTGTAGTGACCTTGGAATCCATCACGGTGACCGGCCCGACCAAGACCGAGTATAAGATCGGCGACGAGCTGGATCTGGCCGGCCTGGTGGTAACCGCTCATTACAGCACAGGCGATGAAGCCACAGTAACCGGCTATGAAGTCAGTGGCTTTGATTCCTCCACCGCAGGAGAAAAGACCATTACCGTGACCTATCAGGGCAAAACCGCGGCCTTTAAGGTAACCGTGAAGGAAACCGAAAAGCCAGTGGTGACTTTGGAATCCATCACGGTGAGCGGCCCGACCAAGACCGAGTATAAGATCGGCGATAAGCTGGATCTGACCGGCTTGGTAGTAATTGCGCATTACAGCGACGGCAGCTACCAAGAGGTAACGGATTATGAGGTAAGCGGCTTTGATTCTGCTGCCGCGGGAGAAAAGACCGTTACTGTGACCTATCAGGGCGAGACGGTTTCCTTTAAGATCACTGTGAAAGAGGATACCGCTTCTTCGGAACAGCCCGGAGAATCCGGCAAGCCTGATGATAACCAATCCAGCAGCCAGCCTGACGGCAACCAGAGCAGCAGCGGAAGCCAGGACGATCAGAATATCCAAACTGGAGATTCCATGGCGCCTTATGTTGGCACCGCTGTCGTACTGATCCTGCTCAGCGGCTTAGGCGTTGCGATTGCCCTTATTATTAGAAGAAGACGGCTTGGTTAAAATATCCTTTCTTAATAATTCTTTTAGCGATATAGCTCTATAATAAAAACCCGCCTATTCCGATGTCCTCGGAATAGGCGGGCGAAAAAATAGAAAGGGATGGAAAGATGAAATCGATAAAGAAGGTGCTGGTTAAGACGTGCGCGTGCGCGTTAGCGGGCTTAATGACGCTGAGCTCGCTGCCGGCATTGTCGGCCGAGGCCGCCGCTTCCGGCACGTTAAGCAGCGATTTTGACAGCTTGCCATTGGGCCAGATTGCCGAAACCGGAGACCTGAAATTACTTTCAACAGGCGGCAGCGATAAGACCCAGGCAGTGGAATCGGAGGGAATCCTGACGATGTCGTCCTCGACACAGGGCCATGTAGGGTTTACCTTGAAAAACGAGCGGTTCCAGCAGTCGGAATTGACTATGGATTTCCGGTTCAACGATACGAACCATATGACGCATGGATATGAGGGCTTGTATGTCAGCCCCTACTGTGTGGAGTACGATAAAACCTTTGCGGCGGTTGTAATTCAGCCCCATATCAGCGCAGTTTATGCACAGGCAAGCTCAGTGAATGCCGGCACAGTAGCATTTGACTTTTCCTCAGATACCTGGTACCGCCTGAAGGTGAAAACAAGCGGTACTAAAATCTCGTATAAAATCTGGAACCGGAATGACCCGGAGCCGGAGGAATGGACGCAGGAGCACAGCTATTCCCTGTCCGGAGACGGCGGGCTGGCGGTGTATACCTATCAGAACAACGCGGAGTCTGCGGTCAGCGTTTCTTTGGATAACATCCAGCTGACGAAAAACGAGGGCGAGACGATTTTCCAAGAGGACTTCAACGCCTCGGCTGACGGCGCCGCCGGCTTTTTCGACAAGGTCGACCTGATCCAGGATGGGAGCGGGACAGACGATAAAAAGGCCGAGCTGCAAGAGGAAAACGTGGTGCGCCTATCCTCACAGGCGGAGGGCTTCAGCGGTATTCAGTATGTGAATTACAATTACCAGAACAATATCGCGCAGCTGAAGATAAAATTCGCGGAGGACTTTGAGGCGGCAGAACTGACCGACGGCGTTTACGTGGCGCCGGTGGGAACAGGATTAGACGAATACGCCGCGGTCGGTGTTTCCCCAGCGAATGGAGGAACCCTGTCGGTTCGGATCCAGAAGCCAGGAGAAGCCCCTCAGGATACCCAGGGGGGCGCTCCTGTGTCCGTATTGCCAGGCGCTTGGTATCATTTGAAGATCATGACGCTGGAGGGCCAGGACGGCGGAGAGAACCGTATTTGCGCCAAGATTTGGAACGAACAGGAAAAGGAACCCGCGGAGTGGAGCATTGACCATTCCTATTCCGGAACAGTTTCAAGCGGCAGCTTTTCTGTTTTTTCCTATCACAGCGGAAGCCAGGCGAATTCAGTGCTGATCGGCGATATCAGCTCGAACTATTATGCCGGCAGCGCCCGGCCGTCCGGGAATACGAAGCTGTCCTCCATTTCCATCGGCGGAACACCGCTGGAGGGGTTTGACGGCGATACCTTAGAGTATGAGTATGACGTGCCTCAGGAGAGCATAAACCAGGCGGCGCCGGAAGTGACAGCCCAAGCAGCGGATTCGTCCGCTCAGGTACGGGTAACCCAGGCATCCTCACTGCCGGGCACGGCGGAAATCACGGTAATCGCTGAAAACGGCGATACTGCGGTATATTGCGTCAATTTCCATTTAGAGGGATGCAAAATCGAGTCGATTGAGGAAAAAGCCATTACGGTCCGCAAGGGAACCAGCCTGGAGGAATCCCCTCATCCCCAGACGGTGAAGGTGACTATGGAATCCGGCACAGAGGTGGATACGCCGGTGCTTTGGAATATGGACGAATACGACCCGGAGAACCCGGCGGAGCAGACCGTGACCGGCGTGCTTGTGCCAGAGGACCAATACGGAATGGAAGTCGCTGCCGGTGACATTCCCACCCTGAAGGTGAGCCAGCGTGAGGTGCAGCAGGAGCTTTTTGTATCTCCGGAGGGCAGCGACAGCAACGCGGGAACCATCGACAGCCCTTTCCTCACCGTAGCGCGGGCTCAGGAAGAGGTGCGCAAGTACAATCAGAATATGTCGGGAGACATTCTGGTCTATCTGCGGGAGGGAACCTATGAAATCACGGAGCCTATGCAATTCGGGGTCGAGGACTCGGGAAGCAACGGCTATTATGTGGTATATCAGAATTATCAGGATGAGCTCCCGATGATCAGCGGCGGCACGGTATTAGACGCCAAGTGGGAAGAGGACCCAGAGAGGCCTGGGGTGTATAAAACCACTCTGGATCGGGACAGCAAGCTCCGCTCTCTTTACGTGAACGGAGAGCCGGCGAAAATCACGGAATATACCGTAGAGGGCCAGGGAACGGTAGGAACCATGACCATTACGGGAGAAGAATCTTGGGCAGAAACGTCCGGAACCGCCTGGACAGGCATCAAGTTTAAGAAATCCGACGTGGCCGTTTACGCAAATCCTGAAGACGTGGAAATTACACAATCAAAGGTTTTTAATAGGAATACCGTAGGTATTCAGAATATTTATGAGGATGAGAGCGGGGAGTATATTATCTTCGAGCCCCAGCAGCCCTTCGGCGCGATCTTCTCCACTATGGCTTGGGGCTGCAACCTGGTGGGAACCGGAAGCATTACGATCCGGAACACGCTGGAAAACCTGAAGAACCCAGGAGAATTCTATTTTGACCGTGGGGAAAAGACCTTATACTATTATCCGCCCGCGGGCGCCGATATCAACGATATGGAATTTGTGATTCCGGAGTCGGAAGGCTTCATGAGGATCAACGGCGAGTCCACCAGCGAGCGGGTGGAAAATATTGAGTTCAGCGGGATTCAGTTCAGCTACGACCATTACAGCCTGGAGGTCATCGACGATCCGGAAAACGGCCTGCACGCCATCGGGTACGGCGGCGTACAAAGCCTGGGCCTGTACCGGAAATTCGCCGACCACGGCAACTGGCATCACAGCTGGTATAATATTGTAGACACGCCGTACGCCGCGGTGGATGTGCAGAACGCCCGGGGAATCGTTTTTGAGGGCAACCGTTTCAAGAATATTTCCAGCTCCTGCGGCGTCAGCTATACCAACGATGTGGTTGATTCCACCATACAGGGGAACGCCTTTATCAACGTTGCTGGAAACGCGACGAATATTGGGCATCCCCAGCATGTGTTCATCGGGGAGGATGCCAAGAGCGATAACCAGAGGTTCCCGGTTGGAGTGGAAGGCGTGTGCAAGAACGACCAGGTAGTGTATAACCTGGTGCGGAATGTTTCCTCCGAGTTTTACCAGTGCGACGCCATTATGGCTTTCTTTGTGGAAAACTGCGACTTCTCTCATAACGACGTAGCGGATGTTCCTTACACGACTATGTGCGTCGGCTGGGGCTGGTGGAACTTTAACGGTGAAGCAGAATCGGAGGTTCCCGGGAACCGAACCTTAACGGCAAAGAACAACCGCATTATGTTCAACAAGCTGGGCGATTCCCACACGAAGCTTCCGGGCGACGGCGGAACCCTGTATACCTTAGGCTACCAGCCCAATTCCATTATCGCCTATAATTATATCTACGACGGCCCTCGTTCCATTTATCTGGATGAAGGAACGGAAGGCTTTATGGTCCATGATAATGTGATTCAGGATTCCTGGGATGTTTGGCTGAATATTTGGATGTCAAATGGTAAAATCCGCAATAATACAATCTACAATAACTATACGACGACAGGATCTGTGAATAACCAGTGGCCCCAGAGTAATCCGATCACCGATACCCATGTGGAAACCCTTCCCTGGTCCGACCCGGCGCAGAATATCATCGACCAGGCCGGATTGACGGGCAGCTACGCCGAGCTTTACAAGCTGCTGGAGATTGATACCTCTGGTCTGGAGCAGGCGGTTGAAACAGCGAAGTCCCTGTCGGGAAGCGACTACGACCGGATCAGCTGGAACGAGCTGGAGCAGGCATTGTATGCGGCGGAAGCGTATTTGTCCGGCGGCTCTCTCAGCCAGGGAAGCGTGGACATGATGAGCCGTCGGCTGAATAAAGCCATCGAGGGCTTGAAGGACCGGCAGGAGAACCTGTTCCCCTATGACGCTTCCAATTTCAGCATTACAGAGGACAATGGAAGCCTGGTTTTGGCCTGGGAGGCTCCTGAACAGGCCGTTGACCATTACGTCCTGCTGGGCCTGGGAGACGCTGTGGAGATTTCCGCGGACTGCGGCCGGTATGTGATTGAGGATCCGGAGCCTGGAAAAATATATATTCTCACCTTATGCGCCGTCGACGCGGAGGGCAAATGCTCGGAGGGCGTCACAGGATTTTACAGCACGGGCGATTACAGCGCCGTACCGGAAGAAAGCCTGCTGTGGCTTTCCGCCGGAGACCATGTAACAGTAGATGGACAGGGAAGAGTTTCCAGCTGGGAAAGCCTGGGAGATTCCGGAATCAGCGCGGAGCAGCCTGAACAAGAAGCCCAGCCGGTTCTGGTGGAGGACGCTTACGGTGGGCAGCCGGTGATCCGTTTTGACGGCGTGGACGATACCATGTCGTTTGATCTGGATCTTGACGGAAAGAGTGCCGTAACCATCATTGCGGTATCCGCATATCAGGGAACAGAGACAGGAACCGGAGACCAAAACTGCCTGGTATATTTTGACGAAGACGGAAGCTGGGGCAAGACGTTTGTTTCGCCGCTGGCGGATGCGATATCCTGGCGTTATGGTTCAGGCCAGGAAAATAACAATAATGTTTACCAGCGCGAAAGCGGCGCGGGCAATGAATTTTCCGTCACCGCAGTAGTGAAGGATTCTGCGGAAGAGTCTCTGTTTGTAGACGGAAAGAAGGTTATGACTCAAACAGGGAAAAACACTGTATTGGCGAATAACGCAGCCGAGGGCCGGCTGTGTTCCTATTATTTTGCCTATGCGGATCATTTCACCCAGTACGACTTGGCGGAGCTGATGATCTTTGACCGAGCGCTGAGCGATGAGGAAATCGGCAATATCCAGGCGTATCTGAATTTGAAATATGAGACGGACCTGGATAAAGTAGCCGGCGGCATTTCCCTGGAAAATCCAGAATATCCGGACAAGGGCTTGAAGCTTCCCGAAATGCCCAGGGGGATAGAGCTTGCCATTGAGTCCAGTGATCCGGAGGGCGTCATCGGAGCGGACGGCTCGATTACCTGGCCGGAACAGGAAACAAAGGTCAATGTGGTATGCAGAGTTACCAATACTTTAACAAAAGAAAGCGTTCTGACAGACAGCTTTGAACTCACGCTGACGCCTGTGGTGAAAGCGGATTTGTCGGCGGCGATAGCGGCGGCGGAAGGAAAACAGGAGGCCGACTATACGCCGGAGACCTGGGAGCCGTTCGCGGAAGCGCTGGAATATGCCAAGGCAGTGCTTGCGGATAAGAACGCAGCGCAGGCTCAGGTAGACGAGGCAATGAAAGCTCTGACCGAGAAAATGGCCGCTTTAGCAGAGACAGCGGGTACCTCTTCCCAGCCGGGAGATTCCAGCTCTAAACCGGACACATCAAGACCCGGGGATACTTCTAATCCTGACGATTCCTCAAGCCAGGGAGGAACTTCTCAAAACGGCCAGAATACGCCGCAAACCGGAGATCAATTCTATCCTGAAGTATTCATCGTTTTGATCGGTGGATGCCTGTTATCTTCTGCGGCATATGTTTTGATAAAACAACGCGGGCATAATTCGTAATTTTCAAAAGAGGTCGAAATTTGGAACTCAAAAATGAGATAATCCAGATTTCGGCCTCTTTTTCTATGTTAAAAGCCAGCGCTTAAGCCATTTTTTAGGTTTATCTTTATAGCACTTTATAGCAATGGGAGGTCAAAAAAGCAAAAACAGAAAAACGGGTTGTAAAAACAATAATTCTTTTTTCGTCATACGCATAGTGAACAAAAACGTACAACTGTGAACGACCGGAAGCTGGTGGTACTGAAACAGTTAAAAAATTAGAGAGGTTAGAATATCAGGAACGAAAATCAGTAAGGCAGTAACCAATAGTAAAAGAAATGAATAAGATGAAAGGAGAATTTGCATAAGAAAGCGGGAAATGTAATGCGTCGTTATTATTGTGGCTGCGATTCAAATATGTCTTGCCCATGCAGATGTGTTCAATATATTGGTCCAAGGGGAGCAACAGGGCCTGCCGGCGCGGCCGGCCCGCAAGGTGCTACAGGAGCTACCGGCCCGACTGGGGCTACTGGTCCCACAGGAGTAATGGGGCCGACAGGTGCAGCGGGGGAGGCTCCAGATGATATTTTTGCCTCATACGCGGCGGTACAATCGGTATACAATAATGGAGATCTTATCACGCTTTATCCAGCAATAACAGATCCTACCGGCAATATTACCGCTACAGATCTCACTCATATTACTCTTGCCGCAGGCTACTATCTCATTTCATATAAAGTATCTGTAATCTTTCCTACGGCGAATTATATGCAGATTACTCCGTCGTACAATGGAACTCCGCATTTAGATACTGGAATTTATTTTGCTACTAGTACGAACGGATCAAGTGCTTGCGGATCTGCTTTTTTTGTTTTGTACGCTCCGAGCCCAACTGTTTTTACTTTGACTTATTCTGGTTCCGGAAGAGCAACCGGCGGGGATGTCAATCTCACGATACTCAAACTTCAGAGGACAGAATAAGACGGTAAACTAAAATTTTATGAATAAAGCAGCCGTTAGTTTTGGTGAATTAGGAGAAGCGGTTAGGACGGGAGCGTGCAGGGAATGAAAAGGAAACGTCATCCTGGAGAATTTAAGAAAAATAGCGTGCAAAAGGTATTAAAAATGAAATTAAAAAACAGCCTATTATAAATTTTTAAGGCTTTCCAATTATTGCACGGCTCCCATACCATATGAAAAATTTGGCCTTTAGGGAAAACTATCTTAAAATTCTGTTCCAACACAAATAAAGCATTTGAATTGAAATATATTTTTGCGGCTATTGACACAGAATGAAATAACTGTTATACTAAATAAGTATTCATGATAATTGCTTTGTTCTCACAAGTTTGCAGATCATAGTTAGTTTTATGATTGTGCAAATTTGTGAGTTTTTGTTTTATATGGGTACAAATAAATATTTTTGGAGGTACCTAAATGAATAATGGTACAGTAAAGTGGTTTAATTCTGAGAAAGGGTTCGGTTTCCTTTCCAATGATAACGGCGGGGAGGATGTATTCGTACATTTTTCCGCAATTGTTGGAGAAGGCTTTAAAAGCTTAGCTGAGGGCCAAAAAGTTACGTTTGATACTGAGACAGATCCGAAAAACAGCAAAAAACTGAGGGCGGTAAACGTTTGTCCTGTATAAAGCAGAAAAAAGGAGGAAGGGTGTTATAACTTTCCTCCTTTCCCTTATAGTATAAAAGAACCTTCTTGACAGCTTTTTTTAAAATTGCTATACTGTTTTTGTCATCGGAGGGCTTGTGGTCAAAACTGCTAAGCTGGATAAGATGTCGGGGGTGCCTGATGTTTTATCCGGCTTTTTGTTGTATTTAGGAGGTTACAGCTTGTGGGAACAAAACGCACCTTTACAGAAGGAAAAATTTTTTCACCATTGATTTCCTTTGCATTTCCTGTGCTGATTGCTTTGTTTTTACAGGCAATGTACGGTGCTGTGGATTTATGGGTAGTTGGAAAATTTGGTTCCGCGGCAGATGTGTCCGCAGTGGCTACCGGAGGCCAGGTGACTTATACTGTTACCGTCGTGATCGTGGGGCTTTCTATGGGAATCACCGTTTTAATAGGCCAAAAAATAGGTGAAGGACGGGAAAAGGAGGCCGGTCAGGTCATTGGCAGCGGAATCTGTATGTTTCTGCTAATTTCCATAGCGCTTACCGCGGCAATGCTTTTGTCGGCGGAGCCTTTAGCTCATTTAATGCAGGCGCCTGAGGCAGCCCTCTCACAAACTGTAGATTATTTAAGGATCTGCTTTGCCGGGACGGCCTTCATTGTGGCGTATAATGTTTTGGGCAGTGTGTTCCGGGGAATCGGGGACTCTAAAATGCCGTTGATCACAGTCGCTATCGCCTGCGTCTTTAACATTATCGGAGATTTGATTTTTGTGGCGGTATTTCATATGGGAACTCAGGGCGCCGCCTTGGCCACCGTGATGGCGCAAGCGTTCAGCGTATTGCTGTCAATTTTTATTATCCGTCGGCAGATGCTGCCGTTTTCTCTGCGCAAAAAAGATTTGCGGCCTGAGAAAAAGCATATTCAAAAAATTTTGTCTCTCGGAGCACCGGTAGCCTTTCAGGACCTGCTGGTCAATATTTCTTTCCTGGTTATTATGGCAATTGTCAATTCCATGGGAGTAATCGCTTCGGCTGGAGTGGGTGTGGCGGAAAAGCTCTGTGTATTCATTATGCTGGTGCCCTCGGCCTATATGCAGTCTATGGCTGCGTTTGTGGCCCAGAATGTAGGCGCAAAAAGACTGGATCGGGCGGGAAAGGCACTATTGTATGGTATCTTGTCCTCGCTTGTGGTTGGCTTATTTATGGCGTATCTTTCTTTTTTCCATGGAAGCGCTTTGTCCACGCTGTTTGTGAAGGAAAATGATACAGCGGTGATTATGGCGGCCTCCGATTATCTGCGGGCGTATTCTATCGATTGTATTTTAACTTCATTTTTATTTTGCTTCATCGGCTATTTTAACGGCCGGGGGAAAACGCTTTTTGTTATGATCCAGGGGATTGTAGGCGCCTTTGGGGTGAGAATCCCTGTTTCTTATTTAATGACTTTGACGGACGGCGCTTCTCTATTCCATATCGGCCTGGCCACACCGGCCTCTTCTGTAGTGCAGATTTTGCTGTGCGTTGGATACTTCCTATTGCTGAAGAGACGGCAGAAGAAATTTCTTTTGGAAAATTCAGCGGAATAACACAGGCCTGAACAGAAAGATGCGTGCCTCTTTCCGAGCGTAGGGGGATTTTTCCCTTCAGAGAAAATGCTTTATCACACCCTCTAATTAAGCGGCTTGGCCATTTAATGTGCCGCGGGACAGCATATACGGCAAGGAAAGTATTTCGATAGGCGAAAAATATTTTCGTATGGATAATAATTGATATTTTCCCTTTAAAGGCTTATCATAGAAAAAAACAGAACACGGAAGGAAGATGCTATGTTGCGGCAGGCTGTTTTTGATAGGATTCGCTTAAGTAATTTAGAGCAGAATTTGGGATTGTATGGTATCCATTTATATTGCAATGGAGAGGAAGCTGCCTTTCAGTTCCGCAGCGATGACAGAGTGAATCTTCATTCTGCAAGCAAAACCTTTTTGTCCGTGGCGGTAGGAATCTGCCTGGATGAAAGGAGGCTGGCCCTTTCAGACCGAGCCTTATCCTATTTTCCGGAATTTGCAGAAGACGCTTCCGCCGGCAGTGAGAAGATTACGCTTCGGGATCTCCTGCACATGTCCTCCGGAAAGGAAAATTTTTGGTTTTCCGTACCGCTGGAGCAAAGCTCGGATTGGGCCAGGCAGTTTTGGGCGGACCAAATGAAAAGCAAGCCTGGGACTCATTTTTATTATTCCAATGCGTGCACCTATATTTTAGGACGGGTGGTGGAAAAGGTTACAGGGAAAAACGTCAGGGATTTTCTTGTGCCGCTGCTGTTTGAGCCATTGAAGATTTTTAATCCTCAATGGAATCGCTGCCCTCTGGGGCACCCGCTGTGCGCCACCGGACTCCAGTTGACTACCGGGGAACTGGCAAGATTAGGAAGGCTTTTATTGCAAAAAGGAAGCTGGGAGGGCAAACAGATTGTCAGCGAAGAATATGTGGAACAGCTTCAGCTCGACTGTATTGGAACCGAGAGTGGTTCTGGAGAGCCGGAAAATTCTCAGGGGTACGGCTATCAGGTTTGGCGGTGCGTTTATCCGGGAGCCTACCGCCTAGACGGGAAATACGGCCAATATTCTATTATTGTTCCGGACAAAAATGCGGTAGTCACGGTTACGGCTCACAATGAGAAAAACTGCGGAGATATTATTCGCGCAGTATTCCGTGACGTGGTGGAGGAGCTTTGATACAAAGAGAGTATAGAGAACTCGTGAGGTTCGAATATCAAAAGGCACAGCGCTGATAACCAGCGCTGTGCCCTTTTTGTGTAGATTCGGACAAAACTAGGAACATCCGCTTATTGCGGCAGCTTTAGCTTTTCTAAGAATATTAAAATACAATTCCGAATAGTTTCATACGATAAAAATTTCAGAGCAGCCGGAAACCGTTACTTACCGCTGTTCTTTTTAAATTCCTCTAAAACCGTCTGCTCCGGATCGTCGGGAGAATGGGCTTCATAAGGAGAGTTGCGAAGAATCTGCTCGGTAGTGAGCCGCTTCTTTCTCAGCCGTGCGGAGGTGTCTCCGCGCAGCAGTGTGTAAATAACGGAGAAAGTGGGGATGCCTAGCAGAATTCCGACCATACCGAACAGATTTCCGCAGAGGATAATGGCCAGCAGCACCCAGATGCCCGGGAGGCCGATTGAGGTTCCAACCACTCTGGGATAAATAAGATTGCCTTCGATCTGCTGCAAAATCAGGAAAAAAATCAGATAAGTCAGAGTGTGCCAGGGATTTACCAGAAGAAGGATAAAGCCGGCAGTGAACATAGAAATGTAAGGCCCAATGATAGGGATCAGGCTGCAAAGGGCCACAATAGCGCTGATCAGCAGAGCATAGGGAAGCCGGAGAACCGTCATGCCCAGATAGATGAGGAAAAACCAGATACAAGCCTCGGTAAGCTGACCTCTCACAAAATTGGAAAAGATTTTATTTGATAGAATGGCCACGTCAATGGTCCTTTTGGCTACCCGGTTTGGCAGGTAAGCGTACATTACCCGCTTTAGGTTTGTGGTGAGCTTTTCCTTATTTACCAACATATACATACAGAAAATGAAGCTCATGGCCATAATGAAAATACCGTTTGCCACATTGACAGTGATATTAAACACGGAACCCATGAAATTGGTAGTGACCTGAGTGGCCTGGGTCAAAATAGAGGACCAGTCCAGCTTGAGAGCGTTGATTTGCTCCTGAGTGACGTTCCACTTTTCCAAAAGCTTGGTGGTCTCCTGCATCAGCCGGTTGATATAGGAAGGCGCATTGTCAGTGAGCACCTTAACGGAATTTACCAGCTCGGGAACCACAAACAGGATAATACCGCCGATGACCAGAACAAAGGTTAGAAAGGATAAAAATATACATACTCCCCGGCGGATTTTTTTCCAGATTCTTCCGTTCCGTTTGTTCAAAAACGCAAATGCCTTTTCCTCATAGAATTTTAACAGAACGTTCACCACAAAAGCGATGGCAATTCCGATGAAAAAGGGGGCGGCCAGTGAGATGGCACCGGTGATAAACCCCCAAACCCGATCAAAATTAAAGAGAGCAAAAATGAGTGCCACTGTGAAGGTGATGATCAGCAGGATTTTCTTGATAATTTTTCGGAGCAGCTTTTTATTAGCGAAGAATTCTTCTAGTTTCACGTTCATCACATCCTTATACCTCTTTATTATATGGAGGATTGGAAAATAAATCAAATGTTTTCTGGTGAAATTTGGATTCTGTTTTTTCAATTAAAAAATCCCCCTACAAATTGCACTATTGTACAAAAAAATGTCAAATTCGTAAGGTGTTTTGTCGCCTGGATAAATGCTATAATAAAGCAAATCTTGAAAATACAATTTTGTTTATTTGGTTTAGTGATAGGAATTGTTTTAGCCGTATGCCAGCCGCGGGTTTTCAAATGACAGGAGAGGAGGGCTTTGCGGAAGAGAAACAGCGGGACAGCGGCCGATTATGAAAAATGAGGAGGAACTTCTGTTGAAAGAGATTCGAGTAGGTATCATCGGTACTGGTATGATATCCCATACCCACATGCAGAGATATGCAAAAATCCCTAACGCCAAGGTTGTGGCGGCCTGTGACTTGAACCAGGAAAAATTGGACGCCTGGAGAGCGCAATACGGCGTGGAAAGCGGTTATACCGACTACAGGGAGCTTTTAAAGAGAGACGATATTGACGCGGTGGATGTCTGCCTGCACAATAACCTGCATGTTCCTATGGCGCTGGAGGTTTTAAAGGCTGGAAAGCATTGCTACTGTGAAAAGCCAATGGCCGGTTCCTATGCGGATGCCAAGCTTCTTTATGATTTTGCGAAAACCTGTGGAAAGGAATTGTCTATCCATCTGGAAGCGCTGTTCTTTCCTCAGAGCCGGGTAGCAAAGGAAATGGTAGATAACGGAGCATTGGGCAAGGTGTACCATGCCCGTTCCGTAGGTTACCGCCGCAGAATGCGTCCGGGCTTGGATATTACCGGACCAGCTTTGTTCCAGCCGGAGTTTTTGACAGCGGAATACGCCGGACACGGCGCTTTGTATGATATGGGCGTTTATCATATTTCCCAGATCCTGTATATTTTGGGAATCCCGAAGCTGGAGCGGGTTTCTGGTATGACCTATCAGGAAATTGGCGCGGATCCCAGAGCCTTGGAAGGCAAAAAGTTTGAAGTCGAGGAGCTTGGCTTAGGCTTTGCAAAGTATGAAAATGGTTTGACGCTCGACATTCTGGAATCTTGGGCAATCCATATGGATAATATTGGCGACAGCTTTGTCGTCGGCACTAAGGGCGGGCTGCGGCTCCCCTATCAGTTAGAGTATCAGGATCAGGTGCTGAAATATATGAATTTGGTCAACGGACAGACCACAGAGGCGGAGATTCGATTCGACGAGAACGAGGAGATCAACCGTACTATTGATCCGAACCTATTCTATAATGTGAACGATCAGGCACACTGGATTGCTTATCTGAGCGGCCAGATTCCCGAGAGAATTGACACCGCCTGGCTGGCGCTTCAAACTATGCTGGTCAGCGAGGGCATTTTCCTCTCCGGCAAGCTGGGCAGAGAGGTTACTGTGGACGAAATTGAGGCGATGTCTGAGAGCAACGCTATTCGTGTGCAGAAAACCCCCTACGGTTCCTTCCAATATGATTTTTAACAGCATTTAAGCTTTACTCTAAACAGCCTTCGCGGAATGGAAGGACTCTGAAGGATAAAGCGTCAGACCTATGAGGTTTGTTTTAATAAACCGGTATTTTTATGGTTTACTATGGTTTTCTTTTTCGATACAGCTTGTCCCTTATGCGAGGCTGTATCAAGAACATATTAAGCGGCATACAGGCTCCAGCCGAGAGCTGGAGCCTGTCAAAACTAGAATATTACCAATTTGTAGGAGGAAAAGAACTATGAAAATTGCCAACGTATCTTGGGGCTGGACCCCGATCCCGGAGGATACCCCTCACGGAGATTCCCTGATTAAAATTGCGGATCAGATCCGTGAGCTGGGTTTTGAAGCCGTCGACTATTTGGGAACCCCGGAAGCCCTGGATGTATTTTTCAATGAAAAGAGCAGCACCGAGCTGGGAGAGCATTCCAGAAAGATCGGCTTGGAGCCCAATGTTTTTGTATTCCAGGATGCCGTTTGGAATAATCCGGATGAGGCTGTCCGCGCAGACAGCTTAAAGCATTTTGAGAAAGCGGCGCAGACCGCGAAATGGATTGGTTGCAAAATCGTATCCGCCCTGGTTCCCATGCCCTTTGGCGCGACTCCCTGGACCTTTAACCCCATGGCTCCATCCTTGAAGCAAAGCTATCGCTTACCTGCGGATTACTGTTTCCAGAAGGACTGGGATTTGCTGATTGACAGCTACAAGAAAGCCTTGGCTATTGCGAAAAAATATGGCCTGCGGATGTCTATTGAGTGCTTCCCTCATTCTATGATTTCCACCCCTCACGCTATGCTGAAGGTGCTGGAGGATGTGGGTGATGACGATTTCGGCATCCAGCTGGATACCAATCATCTGATCGACCAGCATATCGATCCGGAATGGACTATTTACGTGTTGGGCGGTAAGCGTATCTTCAATGTCCACTGTAAGGATAACGACTCTATTTCCAGAGGAAATATTCCTGCCGGCTGCGGTATTTGTGATTATACTGCCGTTATCCAGGCTTTGAAAAATGTAGGCTACCAGGGCAACCTGGCGGTTGAGCTGGAGTTTACCGACAATCCCCGCCGTTACAATAAGCAAGCGCTGGAGCATCTGAAGCTTTGCGTGGCGGGAGAATATTAAGCTATCGACCTCCCATTTTTTCCCGGGTTGGAATTGCAGTTCCAGCCCGGGTTTTTTTATGCTTCGGGCTGGAAGCTGTCCTGGGACGGCGAAAAGTATCTTCCAGGCTTTTCATGAGCCTGAAAATACGGTATAATAATCTTATGAATAAGCGGGGAAAAGCTTTTGGGTGTTGATTAAGCCTCGAAAGATGCAGGCGGCAGAAAGTGACAGCGTTTTTCTACGATCTTGGCTTTGTCAGGCTCTTGCCTAATGATGTTTTTGGGGAAAAGATGGGGAAAGAAAAATGAAAAGGACGGACATGATTTCCTTGAAAAGAAGGGCTAAAACAGCTATAATAAAAATATTCCCGTTTTATTAAAAGTAAAAGGCTAGCTTTACATGGCTGAAATATAGTCGGCAGAGGAGAAATTTTCGGAAAAGTGTGGTGATAGAGCCGGTGAAAAGTGACGAGGTCATCTTGATCGTGGATGATGTGGAACTGAACAGAGCCATTCTCAGCGAGCTTTTTCAAAAGGAATATAGCATCCTAGAGGCGGAAAACGGCGCCGAAGCCTTAGAACTGCTTGAACAAAACGGCGGCCGCATCAAGGTAATGCTGTTAGACTTGGTGATGCCGGAAATGGATGGCTTTCAGGTGTTGAGCCAGTTGAGAAATAGCCGTTGGTTTCAACAAATTCCAATTGTTTTGATTACCGCTGAAAATAGCGAGAGTACCGCGCTGAAGGGATACACCAGCGGGGTTTCCGATATTATTAATAAGCCCTTTAATCCAGAAATTGTTCACCGCAGGGTGGAAAATATCATCGAGCTTTACAATCATAAGCGCTTTTTGGAAACGAAGCTTCAAGAGCAATACCGGCTTTTGGAGAAGCAGGCGGAAAAGCTGAAAAAAGCTAATACCTTTGTAATTGACACATTAAGCACCGCAGTGGAATTTCGGAGCAGCGAATCGGGATTTCACATTGCCCGAATGCGGAAGATCACAGAGTTTTTGCTGAGGGCGCTGTCAGCCCGGCATGAGCAGTACGATTTTTCGGAAGAGGAGATCAGTATGATCTCAGATGCCGCCGCGTTGCACGATATCGGCAAAATTGCGATTCCGGATGAGGTGCTTCTGAAGCCTGGACGCCTTACGCCGGAGGAATTTGAGATCATGAAAACTCATACCACCAAGGGGTGTGAGATTTTGGAAAGCCTGAATTATGCCCAGGATGAAGAATATTACCGCTATAGCTATGAGATTTGCCGCCATCATCATGAGCGTTGGGATGGGAAAGGCTATCCCGATGGCTTAAAAGGAAACCAGGTTCCTATCTGGGCCCAGGTGGTTGCTTTGGCGGACGTTTATGAGGCTCTCACGGGAGAACGGGTTTATAAGCCGGTGTACAGCCATGAGAAGGCTCTTTCCATGATCGTTAACGGTGAGTGCGGACAGTTTAATCCGGAACTGTTAAACTGCTTCTTGGAAGAAATAGATAACCTTTTGATGGAATTAAGGCAGCCGGAAAAGCAGCTGGCGCCGCCTTCTTTGCCGGTATCCTCCAAGCCGGCGGCAAGTCAGTCTGAAACCCTTTCTGAAAGGACGCTGCGGCTTTTAGAGCTGGAACGGCAAAAATATCGGGTGCTGTCTGATTTGTCGGGAGATATTACCTTCGACTACGACGCTCAGACCGATTTGTTGACTTTTTCTGAAAAGTATACTGAAATGTTCGGCGGGAGCTTCCAGATGCAGGATGCCCTCAAAGTGATTGAGAACACAGATAAGATTCTGAAAGAGGATAAACCAATTATATGGAAAGTCCTCAAAGAGCTTACTCCTGAACAGCCCGTTGGAAAAATGGAACTGCGTATGCAGACGCTGGCCGGCGATTTCGAGTGGTTTGAGGTATTGATTAACGCTCTCTGGCGCAATGAAAAGGAGCCTGAATGCGTATCGCTGATCGGGAAAATGACTAATATTAACGACCAGAAGCTGGAAACCTCCCGGCTGAAACGGCAGGCCAGTACGGATTCCTTGACCGGCACCTATAATCGGAAGGCGGCTGTGGAATTGATTTCCGATTATCTGCTTTCTGAGCCAATGCCCCAGGGCGCCCTGTTCTTTATGGACATCGACGATTTTAAATCCTTTAATGACGATTATGGCCATCAGTACGGGGACAAAATTTTGCAGAAGATCGGAGAAAAGCTGAGGGGAGCTTTCCGCGGAACCGATATTGTAGGGAGAATCGGCGGTGACGAATTTATCGTGTTCCTGGAGGAAATCAGTTCCCGTGAGGCAATCATTAGGAAGGCCCGGGAGGTCTGCGGGATGTTTCGGAAAGTCGGGGATGAAATTGGTTCCCCACGGGAAATTACCGGCAGCGTGGGTGTGGCTTGCAGCCCGGATGACGGGCTTTCCTTTGACAGCCTGCTGGCGAAAGCGGATCAAGCGCTGTATCACGCGAAAAAGTGTGGAAAGAACCAGTTTTCCTTTTCCACGGATTTATCAAAGCAATAAGAGCTTATGCTTAAAAATCCCGGAGCGCTTCGCTCCGGGATTTTTGTACGGAAACCGTCGGCCCAGCTGACGGAAGCGCCGCGTAAAAGCTCGCGCTTCAGGTATCGGGCGAAGCGGGCTGCTGAAAGCGGCTTAACGGCACCATATGAGTTTTCATGCTGCGGGGGAGGAGGCTCAGAACAGGCTCAGCGCGTCCTGAGAAATTTTCCCGCAGCAGGTCCTTATGGGGACGAATCAAGCAGGACGTTTCGCCTGGAATTATGACAGCCCATTCTTCTGTGCTCCGGCTAATCAAAATAAGCTTAGCTGCTGCGCCGGATGAGGAGCCTTGCCGGCAAGCCGCGCCTCCCGTTTTAAAAGCTCTTGCGGGATTTCCCCGAGAAAAGGAGAGGGATGATCGGAAGAAAGAAGGATTAGTTCATCCTTTGCACGGGTCATCCCGACATAAAACAGCCGGCGTTCCTCCTCAATGCTTTGCATCCGGCCCTGAGCTTCCAGGGGCAGATTTCCCTGGTTGACGCCGCAAAGGAAAACTACGGGGAATTCCAAGCCCTTAGATCCGTGTAGAGTAGTTAAGGTGACGGCACTGGAAAACCGGTTTTTTTTGCAGCTTCGGGTTAGATCACTTTCCTGACCCAGAATGAGCTGGGCCAGAAGCTCAGAGGTTTTGGAATAAAAAGAAGCGGTGTTAAGAAGTTTTTGTACAGCCGGTTCCTGCTCCAGAGAAAGCTCCAGCGCGGCTGTTTCCAGAAGCTTCGCGGGCTTTTTCTTTTCCAGTAGGGGATATATGCTGCGAAACAGAGGTAAGGAAACTGTCAGAACGCCTACATTTCGGTACTCATTTTCTAAAAGCTCCAGCTTTTTCGGAAGGGAATATCCCTGATAAGAGCTTAAAAAGCGTTGCAGGCTCTCCGACAAATCCTCCGGGCAGCTGAATAAAAGCTTTAAGCACACGGCAAGGGCGGTAAGATCATCCGGCTCGGATAAAAATTGGAAGAAGCAGGTCAATCCCCGCACCTTATCGTGGCGGAGAAAATCCTCACGCCCGGCTACCACATAAGGGATGCTCTCCCTTTGGAGACATTTTTCCAGAAGCTCCGCTTCGTGGTGAGTGCGGTATAAAATAGCGATTTCGGAAAAATCCCGGGAGGTTTCCCGCTGGGAGGAAACGCAGGACTGGGCGTCCAGCATATCGATGCCGCCGACCATGGCGTTGATTTCCTTGGCTATGGCGATACCCTGAGACAGGCCGTTTTCACAGGGGAGAAAGCGGACCGCTCCTTGCGGAGGACGGAAAGCCTCCAGCTCCCGCTTCCCGCCCGGGTTATGAGAAATTACCGGAAGAGCGCAGGACAGAATTTCCGGAGAAGAACGGTAATTGGTTTTCAGCCTGACTGCCTGAAGCTCTGGATATTCCTCCTGAAGCCGTTTAAAGCAGGCTGGGTCGGAACCCCGGAAACCATAAACCGATTGATCCGGATCTCCGATTACAAAAAGCCTGCCGTTTTTTTTACTCCAATACCGCAGCAGCTTGAACTGGACCGCATTGCAGTCCTGAAACTCGTCCACAAGAATCTGTCTGAAGGGCTTAGAGGGAAATGCGTCAGGATCTCTTTCATACTCCCGCAGAACCTCCAGGAGAAGATCGTCAAAGTCTAACAGCTTCCGTTCTGACAGCCGCCGGCAGTATTCCTGGCAGGCGCCTGGATGCTCCAAGGCTTCCTCAGAAAAGCCGTTTTTCCATTTAGAGACCTCCTGCAAAAGCCTTCTGGGGGACAGCTTGAGTCCTAAAAGGCGTAGAACCTGGCTGGCAATGTCAAGAGCTTCGGCTTCACCCGCTAAGGTCACTTTACTCCGCAGTCCTGTAAGAAGCTTAAGGCATAGGGAATGAAAGGTGCCGATATGAACGGCGTTAGCTGCTTTTGCGGGCAAGGCGCATTTTAACCGTTGGCGCAGTTCGCCGGCGGCTTTGTTGGTGAAGGTGACGGCGGTGAGTTCTCCGGGCGGCTCGTGAAGCTGTTCCACAGAATAAATAATTCTAGAAACCAGGGTTTTCGTTTTTCCGGTGCCAGGCCCTGCAATGACCTCTATAATGGGCTCCTGGCTGGTTACTGCCAGAAGCTGCTCAGAATTAAGCTGCTCGATCCGGCTTTGGGGACCTGGGGAGACTTTTTGCTGTGTGGGAGAAGCTATAGGACCGGCTGGGAGGGACTGCGCGGATTTTGGAGTGCGGCGCCTTACAGGCACGTCGCTGCCGAACAAGCTGGTCTGGCCGCTGATTGCTTCAATTTCTGATTGTTCCAGCAAATGGATTACTCCATAAGCGCCGTCATAGCCAGGCTCCCGGCCGACCTGACCATCCCGCAGACGGCGAATACCCTCCTGGATACACGGTCCGGCTGCTTTTCCGATTTCCTCTAAGGGGGTTTCCCGGAGGATGGAAAATTCAGACCCCAGCCGTTTCAGCATGGCCTCGTACTGAGCCAAAACCTTAACGCTGGCTGGGGAATGGCTGGTAGAGGCGGCGATCACCTCCGGCAGAGGAACCAGGCTTTCAAAAGCTTTGCCGTTAGGCTTGACAAAGCCCTCGGGCCGGTCGGCCAGCTGCTCCACCCGATGCTGCACCCCGATGGTGATTTTTTTGCCGCAGATAGGACATCTGCCTCCATATTGTTCCGTTTCCGAGGGCTTTAAGCATAGATGGCAGTTCCGGTGTCCATCGTAATGATATTTTCCCTCCTCAGGGAAAAATTCAATGGTTCCCAGAAGCCCGTCAGGATTTCTTCCTTGAATGGCGTTGGCTAATTCGGAATAGGAAAGCTCCGTTTCCAGGAGATTGGCTTCCCGGCCCAGCTTAGCGGGAGAATGAGCGTCGGAGTTGGAAATCAGGGTATAGGAGTCTAAGGCGGAGATTCTCCAATTCATCGGCGGGTCGGAGGAGAGCCCGGTTTCTAAGGCGTGAATGTGGGGGGTTAAATCCTCAAAACATTCCTCAATGCTGTCAAATCCGGAAAAAGCACCAAATAGAGAAAAGTGCGGAGTCCAAATATGTGCGGGAATGAATACCGCCTCGGGGGCAGCCTCTAAGGCTGTTTCCAAAAGATCCCGGCTGTCCAGACCTAAAATAGGCCTGCCGTCGGAATGAATGTTACCTATCAGCTCCAAGCGCCGGGAAAGCTCCTCGGCAGCTTCCAGGCTAGGCAGAAGAATCAGATTATGTACCTTGCGGACCTTTCCGTTCTTTTTATAGATTGAACTGATCTCTCCTGTTACCACAAAGCGTACTGATGTGCTTTGCGCGTCGGGGCCCTCTGGAAATTGGAATTCTTTTTTTAGGGTATACAGCCCTGGTTCTGCAGGCTCCAGCTTTTCCCAAAGCTCCTTCCTCCAGGCGGGATGGGTGAAATCGCCGGTCCCAAGTAGAGAGATGCCTTTTTTCCGGGCCCAAAGCTCTAAATATTCAGGAACGCATTCCTTGCTGGTAGCCCTGGAATATTTGGAATGAATATGCAGATCCGCGATATACATGGTCAGCCTCCGATTTAGTGCTTTTCTCTGATACCATTAATCATAGCACCTTTTTAGCTTAATCATCAAGCAGAAAATAAAAAATTGATATGATATCTTTTTATGTCGCGAAAAGAGAGTTTTCCAAAGAAACGAAGCGTGGAATCGATTCCGCAAAGGAGGTGCAAAAACCATCTTATTTTGAATGGAAAACATCTGCGGCGCTCAACGAAAAAGGATACCGTAACGGTATCCTTCCCTATCATCGTGAATTGAGCTTACAAACCAAATTCTTTTGCGTAGGCTACCGGGCCGCGGATAGGCTTTGCGTCATTCCGCAGCTTAGCAATCATAAAATTCTGATCTGGTATACCTAGCGGAAGCTCTGCGCCCAATTGACTGGCAGGGCGGTATCCCATTCTGGGATAGTATAATTCGCTTCCTAAAACGAGGGAGTACTGATATCCCAATTCTTTCGCAATTCGGTGCCCCTCCTTTATTAAAGCTGTTCCTACCCCCTGCCTTTGATAAACCGGCTTAACCGATAACGGGGCCAAAGCTACAACCTCGGCATTGCCAACCCGCGCTTTTGTAAACAGAATGTGCCCTGCGATTTCTCCGCTTATTTCTGCAACAAGAGATAAATCTGCGATAAAAGCGTCGCTTTTCCGTAAGGCGCAAACTAAGTCCTGTTCACTGCCATCGGTATGCTCGGCAGTTTCAAAAGCCTCCTTAATTAACTGATAGACTTCAGCATGATCCTTCGTTGTTTCTTTTCTAATCACCAATTTTGTTTTACCTCCGCAAATTCTGTTGTCAAATTTGAGTTGTAGATTAGTTTTTTATTGCTAGGCTGTTTTTAAAATTGCTTAAAGGCAATGGGACGCTGAAAAATAGGCTTATGGCAATTTGAGGTCAGCCGCTTCTAAGCAAAGCGATAGGGGCTTATTTTTAGAATATAGCATCCTGCGGCTTATGGGGCAGAGAGCGGACCTATAAAAAATCCCAGCCGCGAAAGATGGCTGGGATAAAAAGACTGGCTTTACTGGAAGCTTATTAATAGCCTATATGGAAACGCTTATGCCGATGGCCACGAGAATAATGACCAAAACATAGAAAAAGAGCACAAAGGAGCTGACGATAACGCCGGCGATCCCAAAGCCTTTGCCGTCCTGATCCAGCCGGGTACTCTGTGAAATGCCGACGCCGGATAAAATTACGCCCAAAAGCGCGCAGACGAATCCAAACCATGGAAGAAAGACGGATACCAGAGAAAGCACAAATCCAGCGATGGCGCAAGGGTTGGTCTGCTTGGGCTTAACGGGCGCCATAGGCGGATAGGGCGGGTATTGATAGGGGGGATACGGTGCCTGAGGCGGAGTATACGGATTCATAGGGGGTGTGGGCTGAAATGAATTATTATCATCATAATTTAAACACGCGCCGCAATAAGTACAAAATAGACTATCCGGGGGATTGTTCTGGCCGCAGTGAGGACAAAACATGCCTCTTTCCTCCTTTGTTTGTATTGATTTTATTTTACAATAGATAGAAAAAGAAAACAATAGGGAAAGCCCGGAGAATGTTTGAAAATAACGGCTCCCGGGAAATTTTAATTTCCTGGGAGCTTTTGGGGCCGTTTAAGAGAAATTTGTGATAAGCACTAGGAATCACAGTAACGGCAGCTTACTAGCGCCTTTGCCGCAGATGATAGATAAAAGGGACTGCTGGCGACGGCTTTTGATTGCTTTAAGATTTGACTTGAGAATGTTAAGCCGTTGCTACCGGAGGATATTGACTGCTGTAGCCCATTGAGCGGGAAACCCTTTCCGCCGCAGCCAGCACTGCTTTAACATTCCCGTCAAAAATTTCTTTTTTGCGGTATTGGTCGATATGTCCAGTGATGCCAATGGCGCCTACACAGCGGTTTAGACCGTCTAAAACCGCAGCGGCGATACAGCCGATGCCTCTGGAATATTCCTCGATGTCCGTAGCATAGCCTTTTTGCCTGGCACTTTTGATATTTTGCAGAAGAGCGCTGATGCTGCTGATAGAATAGGGGGTTTTTTGTACTAGGGTTTCGTGGTTCAGCAGATCCTGCTGCTCCTCTGCAGATAATTGAGCGCAGATAATTTTTCCGGCTGCGGTGATATTGATCGGGATAGGAGTATGCATGGGCGCCACAATTGATACCGGATTTACTGGGATCGCCTGGTCAATATAGAGAACGGTTCTGTTTTGAAACAGGGCAAGCTGAGCGGTTTGGCCTGTGGCCGCGGCCAGTTCTTTTAAAGGCGCCTGGGCCATAGATTGAAGAGGATTGTTTAATTGGTACCGCTGTACAATTTGGAACAGCTTGCTTCCTGGCACATAAAGCTGCTGATTTGAGCTGATTTCATCCACGTAGCCCCGAGCGGCCAGGGTTTTAATCAGCCGGAAAGCGGAAGCGATGGGAATCGATAATTCGTCCGAGATTTTTTTTAGAGATGCGGGCTGGTTGATTTCCAGCAAATATTCAATCATGGAGAGCCCTCTGTCCAGCGCGGGCGCGGCGGAAGGCGGTGTTTGGTTGTTCAATGGAATTCCTCCTTTAACTTTATTGTAGCAATTATTTTAAAACAGTGCAATCCTTCTTGACAGATTCGGTGCTTTACGATATAATTTTCATATACAATAACATTATTTCATATATGAAAAGAGGGGTCCTTTGTGAAAATTGTCATTGGTTGTGACGAAGCGGGCTGTGGTTTAAAGCATATTATCATTGATCTGCTTCAAAAGGAAGGAATCGAAGTGACAGACGAGGGATGTCGGGATGACGAAGTGGTGCTCTATCCCAACATTGCCGAAAGGGTGGCTAACATCGTAGCGGACGGCGAGGCGGACCGCGGTATTTTAATCTGCGGCACCGGCATCGGCATGGCGATGGCCGCCAATAAGGTGAAAGGAATCCGGGCTGCTGTTTGTCATGATCCCTTTTCTACGGAACGCTCCCGCAAAAGCAATGACGCCCAGATTATGTGCATGGGCGCCAGAGTCATTGGCCCGGAGCTGGCGAAAATGCTGGTGAAGCTATGGCTGACCTGTGATTTTGCCGGCGGCGGCTCTGCTCCCAAGGTGGAAGCTATCAAGCAGATGGAAGAAAAATATTTCAAATAATATTTTTTAGGAGGTTGTATCTATGCAGATGTTTGCCAACGATCCCCAGTATATCGTGGAGGATATGCTGAAGGGCTACGCCAAGGCCCACAGTGACATTGTAGCCCCCACGGACAATCCCAGAGTGTTCAAGACTGCGCAGCCCGTCAGAGAGGGCAAGGTTGGTATCGTTACCGGCGGCGGCTCCGGCCATAAGCCCGCGTTTATCGGCTATGTGGGACGCAATATGGTGGATGCCGTAGCGGTGGGCGAGATCTTTTCTTCCCCCACGGCGGTAGCGTTTTACGACGCCATCCGGGCCGCTGACCACGGCAACGGCGTCGCCTGTTTGTATGGAAACTACGCCGGCGACAATATGAACGTGAAAATGGCCATGGAAATGGCGGAGGATGACGATATCGAGGTGAAAATCGTGGTGGCCAACGACGACGTCGCTTCCGCGCCCAAGGAAAACCGGGAAAAGCGCCGCGGCGTTGCCGGCGAGATCTTTATGTGGAAATGCGCCGGCGCCAAGGCTGCGATGGGCGGAACCTTGGATGAGGTCATCGCGGCGGCTCAAAAGGCCATTGACAATTGCCACAGCGTGGGCGTAGGCCTGAGCCCTTGCTCGCTGCCTGCCGCCGGAAAGCCTAATTTCCAGATTGAGGAGGGCACCGCGGAATTTGGCATCGGACATCACGGCGAGCCTGGCGTGGAGGTGTGCAGGCTGGGCACCGCGAAGGAAATCGCTGAAAAAATGACCAAGCTGGTGATGGATGATATTTCCGATAAAGGCAATGGCGAGCTGGCGGTTCTGGTTTCCGGACTGGGCTCTACCCCGGTAATGGAGCTGTATGTGCTCTATCAGGAGGTAGAAAAGATCCTGGAGTCTAACGGCTTCAAGGTAGTATTCCCGCTGGTTGGCAATTACTTTACCTCTTTGGACATGAAGGGCGCTACGGTAACGCTCTGCCAGGTGGATGATGAGATGAAGGAATACCTCAATATGGAGATTGATACGGTAGCCTGGAAGCAGTTCCAGAAATAAGCTGTATGTGTCAGGAATACGGAAGGAGATTACTTGCATGAGTTCGATTGCAACCGCCAATTCCGGCGGCATCGTTGTTAAGGCTGCCCAGTGCATCCGAGACAACAAAGAGTATTTAAGTACCATTGACGGCCTGATCGGCGACGGTGATCACGGTATTAATATGGATAAGGGCGCGGGCATTTATCTTTCCCGGCAGAGCGAGGCGGGAGAAGGCCTGCAGGAAAATTTAAAGCTGCTGTCCCGGGTTCTCATGAACGAGATCGGCGGCTCCATGGGGCCGTTGTACGGCACCTTTTTCGGACGTCTTGCCAGAACCGTCAAGGGCAAGGAAGCCTTGGATCTTCCCTTGTTCTCCGATATGATGGCGGCGGCGCTGGATGGAATTCAGAGCCTGGGCGGGGCTAAGGTAGGGGATAAAACGCTGGTTGACACCCTGACCCCGGCAGTAGAAAGCCTGAAAAAGTCTGTGGAGGCGGGCGACGATTTTTCGGAGGCCCTGAACAAGATGGAAGAAGCCGCGGAAGCGGGAAAGGAATCCACTAAGGATTTGGTGGCAAAGCTTGGAAGAGCCAGCCGCTTGGGAGAGCGCTCCAGAGGTGTTTTAGACGCGGGAGCTACCTCCTGCTGCCTGATCATTAAGGCGCTGTCTCAGGGCATCAAAGAGCTGCTGCAAGCTTGAGCCCTGTTACGGTTCATTCAGGTTATCAATAAGTGAAATTAGGAGCGTGGCAGAAATGAATAAGAAACCGAAAATTGGCGTAATCGGCTTTTCCGACGGCGAACCGGAGGTTCATGAGGAACTGAAGGGTATCGTCCAGGAGCAGATGGACGCTATCGTAAAAGCGCTGAGGGCATCCGGCGAGGTCGATGTGGTGGAAGCGGATTATCTGGTGCATTCTCCCGAGGAGGCGAAGCTCCAGGGGCAGAAAATGGTCGCGGAGGATGTGGACGGAACTATTTTCTCCTATGGCGTGTTCAGCTTTCCTAATTTTTCCGCTATTGCCGCGAAATTCGGAAAGGGCCCGTTTTTGCTGGCCGCAAACCTGAACCCCGACTGGCCTGGCATGGTGGCTATGCTGGCGGCGGGCGGCGCCCTGCATCATCTGGGCATCGAGCATTTCAGAGCGGCTGGAGATATCAATGACAAGGAAGTTTTAGATAAGGTTCTCCAATTCGCTAAATGCGCCCATGTGGTAAACTCCCTAAAGGGTTCTACCTATGGGCTGATTGGCGGCAGAAGCCTGGGAATGTACAGCGCCACGGTGAGTATGCAGGACTGGCAGGATAAATTCGGCATTGATATCGAACATATCGACCAGTCTGAGATCGTGCGCCTGGCGGATACGATTCCCCAGGAGCAGGTGGATAAGGCGTTCGGCTGGCTGACGGAAAATGTGGGCCGCATTGAGTATGACGACAAAAAGCTGACTCCGGAAAAGCTGAAGCAGCAGATCCGCCATTACGAGGCTACCAAGAAGATCATCGAAGACCGCAGGCTGGACTTCATCGGCGTAAAATGCCACTATGAGATGAGCCGCCATTACTGCACCCAATGCTTGAGCGCCGCTTTCTGCAACGACCCCTATGACTGGGATGGCCCTAAGGAGCCGGTGGTATGCGCCTGCGAAGCGGACAGCGACGCCGCGCTGACCATGCAGATCCTCCATTTGCTCACCAACGATCCGGTGGTGTTCATGGATGTGCGTCACTATGATAAGGATTATGACGTGATGGTGTTCTGCAACTGCGGTTCACAATCCACCTATTACGCGGCGGCTTCCGACGATCCCAGGGAGAACTTGAAAAAGGTTACTCTGTATCCTTGCCTGGATATTTACGCCGGCGGCGGCTGCCATGTAAACCTGATGACGAAGCCTGGCAAGGCTACCATCGCCCGTCTGAACAGGACAGAGGGAAAATACCGCATGACCATTATTCCCACCGAGTTCGTAGAGCTGCCGGAGGAGAAAATGGCGGAGACCACCAAGGAGTGGCCCCACGTGTTTGCGAAGCTGCCCTTTGACCATCAGATTTTCTTAGACCGTTTTGACGCCAACCACTGTCATGCGGTTTACGGGGATCATGTGGAAAGCCTGAAGATGATCTGCCAGATGCTGGATATCGACGTTGAAATTTTAGGGGAGTAACCTTCAACAATAGGAATTATAACCTGGAAAAAGCTTAGTAGACACAGAGAAAAGCCCCGGCCTTTTAAGGCCGGGGCTTTTCCGGTATCCCGTTATTTTATTATGCGATCGTATAGCACCAAGTTTTTTACTCTGTGGATTTCATGGACTCCACCATACTGATCTTTTTCAGCTTGCGGTACATGACCAGGTTGACAATGATAGAGAAGAAGATCGTGAGTAAAGCGGAGAACACATAGCTGAGCCACTTGATCTCCCGGCCAAACATGACCATATCCACTTCCGCTGTCTTCACCACGAAGGCGTGGAGGAAGATACCGAATATCAGGCCGATTGCCGTACCGATCAGCGTGAGAATGCCTGTTTCCCGGTAGATATAGGCGGAGACCTCTTTGTCATAGAAGCCCAGCACCTTGATGGTGGCGATTTCCTTTTGCCGCTCGGTGATGTTGATGTTGGTCAAATTATAAAGCACCACAAAGGCCAGTAAGCCGGCGGAGACAATCAGCACAATCACGATAAAGTCAATGCTTTTGATGGTGTTTTGGAAAGAAGCCTTGATGTCGTCGGTAAAACTGACGGCCTGCACCTGATCGGATTCCAGAAATGCCGAGGTGATCCGGTCACGGTTTTCCTGGGAGCCATCCGGTACGACGGCGATAGTCTGGTTCATTTCCGGCTGCGTATGGTATCCTTCCTCGTAAAGCGCAGGGGATAGGTAGATGTAATTTTGGACATAGTTCTCAACAACACCGCCGACGGTAAACTCCGCCTGCCTGTGATCATCGTTGCGCTGTACCGTGATGGTATCCCCTACAGCAACACCAAGCCGTTCCGCCGCTTTTTCCGTCAGCAGGACAGCGTCTTCTTCAAACTCAGCCGGTACCTTCGATTTCCGATTCTGGAGGGTAACAAACTGGGACAGCCGGTCTGGCTCCTCAGGGACAAATAAATAAACATCCAGGCTTTGGCCGTTGGCGGACGCATCGCCGCCCTCTTGTGCGATCCGCAGGTACCGGTCTACCGTACCGGTATCGTCCAGAAGCTCCTGAACGGCGGGATCTTCCTTCATCTTTTCGGAGTCCTTGGCGGTGATGGTGAGATTATATTGCAGCACTTCCCCAAACTGGAGATTGACAATATCGGAAATAGAATCCTGGAGGCCAAACCCGGTCAGCAGCAGAGCGGTACAGCCGGCGATGCCGACCACCGTCATCAGGAACCGCTTTTTGTACCGGAACAGATTCCGGGCGGTGACTTTGTGGATAAAGGAAAGCCGGGACCATAGGAGAGTTATCTTCTCCAGCAGAATCCGTTTGCCGCTCTTTGGAGCTTTGGGAAGGATCAGCCTGGAGGGCGCTTCCTTTAAGGAACTGTAGCAGGCCCAGAAGGTGGTTAACAGAGTAGTCAAAATTGCGGCTCCGGAGGATAACAGAGCGTATTTCCAGTTGAATTGGATGACCAGCGCCGGCAAGTCGTACATTATGGTGTAGGCGTTCCAGATCACCGTGGGGAATACATAGAAACCGACCAGTAAACCGAACAGGCTGCCGGTAATAGTGGCCACGGCAACGTAAATCAGATATTGGGCCGCGATTTTTCCTTTGCCGTAGCCCAGAGCCTTCATCACGCCGATTTGCGTTCTCTCCTCATCTACCATACGGGTGGCGGTGGTGAGCACGACCAGCGCCGCGACCAGGAAGAAGAAAATAGGGAATACCTTGGCGATGGCCTCCACCTTTTCTGCGTTGGAATCAAAGCTCACATACCCCACGTTGGTATCCCTGCCCAGCACCATCCATTCCGAGGGCTCCAGCTGATCCAATTCCTTCTGTGCGTCGTCAATTTCCTTTTGCGCGTCGCTCAGCTTTTGATCGGCCTCGGTTTTACTTTTTAAGTATTCAGCTTCGCCTTCTTCCAGCTGCTTTTCACTGTCGTCGATCTGAAGCTGGGCGTCGTCCAACGTTTTCTGGTTTTCCTCCAGCTCCCGCCGCCCGTTTTCCAGCTCCAGCTTGGCTTGGGCCAGCTCCGCTTTGGCGCTGTTAAGCTGAAGCCAGCCGTCATCCAACTCTTTTTTAGCGCCGGCAAGCTGGCTTTCTGTTTCCTCGAATTTTTGCTGAGCCTCTTGTTTGGCGGCCTCCAGCGTCTGACGGCCCTGATCCAATAAAAGCTTGTAGCCATCCAGCTGAGTCTTGGCCTCCTGATACTGCTGGAACCCAGCGGCGTAAGCCTCCTCCTTGGGCTTTAGCTGCTCCTCCAGCTGCTGGGCCTGCTGAATCAACCCTTGCTGGCGCAGCTGCTCAATGTAAAGCTTTGCGGCGTCAATTTCTGCTTTCGCCTGATCCAGCTTTCCTTTTTCAAGGTCCAAGGCCGCCTTGTTAACGTTGTATTCGTCCTCTTTCTGGCCTAAATCCTGCTCCTGCTGGGCAAAAGCGGCTTCGGCCTCCTGCTTTTGGGACTGGTACTCCTGCCAGCCGGCGTCATATTCCGCCTGGCCTTGGGCCAGCGTTTCCTCGCTAGACTGAATCTCCGCCTCTCCGGAAGAGATTTGGCCGGGCGCCTCCTCTAACTGCCTGCGGGCCTCCTCCAGCGCAAGCTTACCGTCGCTCAGCTCTTGCTTTGCGCTGTCCAGCTCCTGCCAGCCGTTGTCCAATTCCGCCCTGGCGTCATCAAGCTGCTTCTGTGCGTCGGCTTTTTGTTCCTCAAATTCCTTCTGCGCGTCATCGATTTTCTCCTGGGCTTCCTCGCGGATTTCCTTATCCCGCAAAGGCGCACGCTGTTGCCCCAGATCCTCCAAGGTGGAAACAACCGGGTCTACTGCCGCGTCATAGGCTGATGGATCGGATAAGGAATCCAGCGCCTTGGCGTCAGAAAGAGTGACGAACATATCCGTATACACATCCAGAGCGAAATCCTGCTCGGGAATGAACATAACCATGCCTACCGTGCCATTGCCGACGGTGCTGGTTTCTTTTTCAATGGAGGCGTAATAGGAGCTGTAAACATAGCCCACCACTATGTATTCGGTGGTTTGGAAGGTCTCCTCTAAATTCTGGTTTTCCTCAGAAAGCTTGATGGTGGAGCCGATGGGAATGTTTTCAGAGGAGAGGTGCTCCGGCTTAATGACGCATTCCCCCGGATTTTCAGGAAGCCGCCCCTCCGCCAGGGTAAGCTGGTTCAGATAGCCCGAGGTTTCGGAGGTCAGCGGCTCACCGGCTTCCCTGCAGGCCGGCAGACTGTGGATGCGGGCAACTGCAGTATCCTCGCTGGGAAGAGTAACCAGGGCGTCAGAGGTATAGGAGGGCATCCCGTCCTCTACGCCCTCAGTGCTTCGGATCTCCTCAACATCCTGCTTTGTCAGCCCCATTGTAGAAACAATCCGGAGATCCATCAGGTTGGTTTGGCGGTAATATTGATCCATGGAATACCGCATATCCGGGGTAGTGGCCAGAAGCCCGGCCAAAAAGCCCACGCCTAAGGCGATAATAGCAAAGATCGCTAAAAAGCGGCTGAAGCTGTGGCGGAATTCCCGGAGGATCATTTTCGAATAGGAGCGTTTCACTACCATTCAATCCTTTCTACCGGTGTGGGGTTAGGATTTAAAGCCATATCGGTAACAGTTCCGCTTTTGATGTGGATCACCCGGTCGGCCATAGCGGTGATGGCCTGATTGTGTGTGATGACAATAACGGTTTTTCCCATAGAACGGCAGGTGTCCTGCAGCAGCTTTAAAATAGTCTTTCCAGTGTTGTAATCCAAAGCGCCGGTAGGCTCATCGCAGAGCAGGATTTTTGGGTTTTTCGCCAAAGCCCGGGCAATGGAGACCCGCTGCTGCTCGCCGCCGGAAAGCTGAGCGGGAAAATTATCCATACGCTCGCTCAGTCCAACATGGGCCAGGGTCTCGCTGGCGTCCAGCGGGTTCTCGCAGATTTCAGAGGCCAGCTCCACGTTTTCCAGGGCGGTCAGGTTCTGCACCAAATTATAGAACTGGAATACAAAGCCCACGTCGTACCGTCGGTAGCGGGTAAGCTCCTTTTGATTATAATCGCTGATCCGGCTTCCATCCAGCAGAATAGTGCCTTCGTCGCAGGTATCCATGCCGCCGAGCATGTTCAGCACGGTAGTTTTTCCAGCGCCGCTGGGACCCACGATCACACAGAATTCCCCCTTGTCAATTTCAAAGGAAATCTTATCAGCGGCCTTGATCGTGACCTCGCCCATGCGGTAAATTTTAGAGACTTGGTCAAAGGACACAAAATGGCCCATAACGCACCTGCTTTCTTTATATTTCGTAATATTATTATAGTATTTTTAAAAGAAAAATTTGTAAAGATTCTATGTACAAAACGCCGGAAGGACTGGACAAATCCGGCAGAAGCTGTTAGCATAAAGGGGAAAAATAAAAAAGGGGATACATCCGATGGAATTAGTAATGAAGGAATTCGCAGAGGAACAGCTGCCCGAGATGACGGAAATATGGAACGACGTCGTGGAGGAGGGAATCAGCTTCCCTGGCGATAAAGCCCTTTCGGAAAAAGAAGCTTTGAAGATGTTCCGGGAGCAGGCCTCTACTGTTTGCGCTATGCTCAATGGAGAGGTGGTTGGCGTTTATATCCTGCATCCCAATAATTTCGGACGGTGCGGCCATATTGCCAATGCTTCCTATGCGGTTCGGAAGGACTGCCGCGGAGAGGGAATCGGGCGGAAAATGGTGCGCCATTGCTTGGAGAACGCAAGGGAAAAGGGGTTTCGCGGGCTCCAGTTTAACGCTGTAGTGGCTACGAATCAGGCGGCTATTCATCTTTATGAAAGCCTGGGCTTTCATAAAATCGGGACGATTAAAGACGGCTATCATTTAAAAAACGGCAGCTATGAGGATATCCATATTTTTTATTACTACTTGGGAGAATAGCAGCCTGTTTGGCTTTATGCTTTACAAAGCCAAAAGGTTTGCGCAATAAGGCGGTCAGTGAGCGGAAGAAGCCAGCTTTCAGGAGCTTCTTCCGCTCTTTCTTTGGAAAAAGGATAAGGAAGCCCTTCTTTTGGAATAACAATAGGAAAGGAGGAATGGTTATGACGCCGCTTAGGGAACTGTATGAAGAATTTGTCAGGGAAAAGACAAAAAACGCTTCGCAAAGCGAATTGGACTGCCTGCTCCACCCTCGCAAATACCCTGTGGTTTGGAAGGTGGGCGATTGCAGCTGCGATCCGGGCAAAACGCCGGAATGTCAGGCCAGCTGTCTGTTTAACGCAATTAAAATAGGAAGCGACGGGAAGCTTTCGATTAATGAGGACTGTGTAGGCTGTTCTGCCTGTATCGACGCCTGTCAGGCGAAAAAGCTGGTAGCCAGCAAGGATATTCTTCCGGCAATGAAAGCGGTTCTGGAGAGCGATCAGATGGTCTACGCCCTGGTAGCTCCCGCTTTTATCGGTCAGTTCAGCCCGCAGGTGACTCCTGGGATGCTTCGCAGCGCTTTTCGGCGCATTGGATTTGACGGTATGGTGGAAGTAGCCATTTTCGCGGATATTCTGACGCTGAAGGAGGCACTGGAATTTGACCGTAATATCAAGACGGAATCGGATTTTCAGCTGACCAGCTGCTGTTGTCCCATGTGGATTGGGATGATCCGAAAAATTTATCATCAGCTGATGCCTCATGTGCCTGGAGCGGTGTCTCCCATGATTGCCTGCGGACGAACGATCAAAAAGCTGCATCCTGGCGCTGTAACGATTTTTGTCGGCCCCTGTATCGCGAAAAAGGCAGAGGCCAGAGAGAAGGATTTGCAAGGAGCCATCGATTATGTGCTGACCTTTGAGGAGATGCAGGACATTTTCGACGCTTTAAGGATAAAGCCTGAAAGCATGAGGGATCGAAAAAGGGAGCACTCCTCGAAAGCCGGAAGAATTTATGCGAGGACCGGCGGCGTGAGCCAGGCGGTGCAAAGCACTTTAGAAAAGCTGGCGCCGGAAAAAAGCATGAAGATAAAAACCCGGCAGGCGGATGGCGTTCCCGCCTGCAAGGAAATGATCGATAGTCTTTTAGAGGGAAGAGGCGGCGCCAACTTTTTTGAGGGAATGGGCTGTGTAGGCGGGTGCGTTGGCGGCCCTAAGAGGGTAATCAACCAGAAATTGGGACGCAAAACAGTGGACGCTTACGGCGAAAAGGCCCGATTTGAAACTCCCCTCGAAAATCCCTATGTGCTGGAGCTGTTGAAACGCTTGGGTTTTGATACCGTAGAAGAGCTTTTGTCCGATCAGGAGCTGTTTACCCGAAGCTTTTAAAAGCGGCTGGCCATCGCCTTGCGGACTGCGGAGGAGAAAAATCTAAAAGAAGTCCGCCGGTGGGAATAAAAAGAGCTTTGGCAATGATGCCAAAGCTCTTTTTGTTTTGATTTTAATCGATGCGGCCGCTCATTTTATTATAAGGCTTTTATAAGAACTTTCCTTGATCAAGGAACTAAAGCCTTGATAATACGAAAGCGCTGCGGCGGCTATATCATAATTACAGAGAAACGGTTAAAAAAGCCGCAGGTTTCAATCGAATATTGAGCTGAAAAAAGATACGGCCGCCCTATGGAAAATTGTTCCCGCTAATTTTCGTTAAACCGGGCAAGAAAAGCCTTGGTTCGCGGGTTCTGCGTATGTCCGAAGACCTCTTCCGGGGTTCCCGCTTCAACAATAACGCCGTCGTCCATAAAAATAACCTTATCCGCCACATCTCTTGCGAATTTCATTTCATGAGTAACCACGACCATTGTCATATGCTCTGAGGCCAATTCACGAATTACCTTCAGGATTTCCCCAGTAAGCTCCGGATCCAGCGCTGAAGTAGGCTCGTCAAAGAAAAGAATATCCGGGTTCATTGCCAGCGCCCTGGCAATGGAAACCCTCTGCTGCTGGCCGCCGGAAAGCTGGTAGGGATAAGCGTCGGCTTTGTCCTGCAGCCCCATCTTTTCCAGCAGCTCATGAGCGAGTTTGTTGGCCTCCTCTTTGGTTTTTCCTAAGACCCGTACCGGCGCCTCCGTAATATTCTGCAGGACGGAGAAGTGGGGAAATAAGTTAAAGTTTTGAAACACCAGGCCGATATGCAAGCCAATCTTGGCGCAGGCAGCCTTATCGGAATAGACCGCGGTTCCCGTAGGGGAGTTTTTTACCAGGCTTTCGCCGCAGATAGAAATTTCCCCGGCATCTACGGTCTCCAACTGAGTGATGCACCTGAGCAGTGTGCTTTTTCCAGAACCGGATGGGCCGATGATCGCCAATACGCCGCCTTTTTCCACCGTTAAGGAGATTCCCTTGAGAATCTCAACGCCGTCAAAGCTTTTTTTAACGTCCTTTACTGTAAGCATTTCCATTTGAAATTCCTCCTTACCGGTAATAGGACAAGCGTTTTTCAGCGATGGTGAAGCAGCGGGTTACCACACCGTTCATCACCAGATAGAACACTGCCGCGATCACAAAGGGAACCATGCTTACCGCAGATGAGACCCAGTTGTTGGTGACCTTCAGCAGCTCTACCACAGCGATAACCTGAGCCAGAGAGGTGTCCTTTACCAGGGTAATAAACTCGTTGCCCATCGGCGGAATAATCCGCTTGACCACCTGAGGCAGAATGATTCGGAAAAAGGTCTGCTTTTTGTTAAAGCCGAGAACCTTTGCCGCCTCATACTGGCCATCGGGGATGGATTCGATGCCGCCGCGGTAAATTTCGGCAAAATAAGCGGCGTAGTTCAAGGCGAACGCCACCTGCGCCGCGATTACCCGGTCAAGCTGGATTCCAAACAGAGGCTTTAAGCCGTAGAACACGAATAGAAGCTGCAGCATCAAGGGGGTGCCCCGCATGATCAGAATAAAAAGCCTTACCGGCCAATTGATGATTTTTATTTTAGACATACGGCCTAAGGAAACCAGAAGGCCCAAGGGCAGCGCAAATACCAAGGTAGAAAAGAAAATACGCAGGGTCATTAGCGTGCCTTGCAGCATTTCTGTCAGCAATACCTGATAGTTCATATGTTACAGCCTCCAACGTTGTACGTGTATCGCAGGAAAATCACAGAGGAATATTATTCCACCGTGGTGACATCCTCGCCGAACCATTCTTCAGAGATTGTTTTCATGGTGCCGTCGGAAGACATCTCTCTCAGGGCTTCTTCGACCTTTTCCTTCAAGGCGTTGTCACTTTTCCGGAAGCCGATGACATAGTCCTCTGTGGCCAAAGAAAGGGCGTTGCCATCACTGTCGGACAGAATACGGTAAGCGTCGGGATCATTGTTCAAATAGAAGCGGGCGACAACCTCATCGATAGAAATAGCGTCGATGGTGCCGTTTTGGATCTCCAAAACCGCCATGGCATAGTCCTCAATTTTTACAATCTCTCCCAAGGAATCCTTGAACTCCTTGTTTTCCTCAGCCTCCAAAGCAGATTCCGCAGAGGAGTCGGCCTGTACGCCGATGGTCTTTCCCGCCAGATCCTCTAAGGTCTGATAATCGGAATCGGTTTTTACCAGAATGATCTGCTCATTCTTCATATAGGGGATACTTAAATTAAACTGTTCGTCGCGCTCCGGCGTCTTGCTGAAGCCGTTCCACAGGCAGTCAACATTGCCGTTTTCCAGCTCGGACTGCTTATTGTTCCAATCGATGGGCTGAAGCTTCAGCTCAATCCCCAAACGGCTGCAAACCTCCTTGGCGATGTCGATATCGAAGCCGATGATGTCGCCGGTTTCGGTATCCTTATAGCCCATGGGAGGGAACGCGTCATCTAAACCGAGCACCAGTGTGCCGGCAGACTCTACCTTTTCCCAGGATTGATCGTCTGTGGCGGCCGCAGAGGAAGAGCCATTGCTGTCTTCTCCGCCAGTGGAAGAGGAACCGCCGTTATCCCCGCAGGCCGCACAGGTGGCCGCAAGAGCCAGGGCCATCAATGCCGCTAATACTTTTTTCATAAATTTACTCCGCCTTTCCTAAAACGTGATTATTTGGGCGATGCCCAAGGATCAACATGTAGTATTTTACCTGATTAGCAAGCTAAAGTAAAGCCTATTTTAAAAAAATCGTCTTTTTCTACAAAATACACGGGAAACAGCCATGCCAGAGCAAGGCGTTCCACGCTGTTTGACAGGCTGGAAAGCAGGACTGTTCGAATCCTATGGAAATCAAAATAACAGAAAGCCATCTGTAAAGATGGCTTTCTGTTTCGAAGTAAGGCTAAGCTGTTTTTTTAGTTAGACCTACTTAGGCCTGGTATTTTTTTAAAAGGGCCTGAATTTTCTCATGGGGATCGATAATGGCGCTGACGGAAATATCGTGATTGACCGCCGCGATAAAGTAGGCGATATATTTGGATACATCCACCTCAAAGAACCATTCTCTCTGCTTGAGGGCGTCCGTTCTGTAGGTGAGGTTGCTGCCCAGCACACCGTTAATGACTCCGTCATGATAGGCCTTATCGAAGTCATCCAGCCCATTAGTGAAGATAGAATAGGTAGCGTAGCAGAAAATGCGGGAGGCCTTTTGCTTTTTCAACTCATAGGCGATATCCAGCATAGATTCGCCGGAGGAAATGATATCGTCGGTGATAAAGATATCCTTACCCTCAACGGAAGCGCCAAGATACTCATGAGCGACAATTGGGTTCCGGCCATTGACGACCCGGGAGTAATCCCTTCTTTTATAGAACATACCCAGATCGACTCCCAGAACGGAGGCATAATACATATTTCGGTTCATGGCGCCTTCATCCGGGCTTACCACCATGAAGTGCTCACGGTTGAGCTTTAAATCCGGGATTTTTCTCGTCAGCGCCTTCAGCACCTGATAATAAGGCATTACATTGTCAAAGCCCATCAGAGGCACGGCGTTTTGTACCCGGGAGTCATGGGCGTCAAAGGTAACAATATTGGAAACTCCCATAGCCTGCAATTCCTGCAGCGCGCAGGCGCAGTCCAGGGATTCCCGGTAGCTGCGGCGGTGCTGGCGCCCGCCGTACAACAGGGGCATAATCACGCTGATCCGGTGGGCCTTTCCGCTGGCGGCCTGAATTAAACGCTTAAGATCCTGAAAGTGGTCGTCAGGGGACATAGCGTTTTGTTTGCCGAACAGCTTATAAGTACAGCTGTAATTTCCCACATCTACCAGGAAAAACAAATCGTCTCCCCGGATGGTGCTTCGAATCAGCCCTTTGCTGTCCCCGGAAGAAAAACGCGGACATTCGTTTTCAACAAGGAACGTTCCTCTGGGATTATTGTCTGGTGTCGCCCAGCTCACTAAATGGGCGTTGATCTTTTCGCCTAATTCCCGGGCGCCTTCGGTAACAACCAGGCCGAGAGGGGCGACTGCGCTGTCGTGTGAATTAAAAAGTTCTTGAGCATCCTGTGTGGCTGCCATGCTGTAAGTCCTCCTTGCAACGTTGTGGTTCACAAAAAAAGTATCAGCCCCGATTTAGCTGATACTATGTCGAACACTGGAAGATTTCTTTCAAATTTATTATAACAGCCGGAGGTTTCTCCGTCAAACGAAATAGCACAAATGTGAAAAGTTTTGACAAATTCACGCATAGATGTCAGTGAACAATGTTTTTATTATTAAATTAGACTAGAAAAATAGAGTAAGCGGATATAAATTACAATGTTTTTTACATTTTCAGCTTTTGGCGATAATTTTTCAATCTGTTCGAAGAAGGTTTATTCACTTTTATTTTTGCGATAGGATTTCAGAAATAAATAGGGAGGACGGATAATGCTCCGCCAAGGGGAGCTTTTCTAAAATTAAGAATGGGATATATTTTTCTATGAGAAATTTGGGCGGAAATACCATTAACCCTTACCAGCAGCGACTTCAGTTGATTAGGTGCTGACCGCCATATCATTTGGAATAAATCCTATCATTCATATTGTTTTGTTGATGATGTCTAATCTGATTATAAAAAATTAGAATAAAAACAATTTAGTATACAATTAGCACAAAATATAAAATTTGTCGGGGGATTCACATGAAATTTATAGGGTAGCCTCTTTCGACTTACTGTGAGATAATTCAACCATAATCTAAACACGGAGGGCGGTAAAAATGTGAAACATAACAAAGGGGCTGCAAAATTACGTTAAAGCAATGAGAGAGGGGATGTAGATGTGAATAAAATACGGAGGGGAAACCGTGAGGGGAGCCGGCTGTTTGGATACTTAATGGTAGTGCCGGCAACGCTGCTCCTGGTAGTGGTTTCCATCATACCGCTGCTTGACGGAGTTTACTTGGCTTTCACAAATACAAATCTTAATACCGGTGCGGATGCCTGGGTAGGGATTCAGAATTTTGTGGAAATATTTCAGGATTCGAAATTTTATCAAGTATTTGGATTTACCATTCTTTACGCGTTTGCCGTTGTGCTGTTTTCCTACATATTAGGAATGTTGATCGCCTTGCTGCTGAATCAGGATATCCGGTTCAGAGGCGTTTTCAGAGCGATTATTCTGGCGCCCTGGGTCGTGCCCCCGGTAGTGGCCACCATCACCTGGTCCTGGCTGCTGAACGACAAGGTGGGCTTAATCAATACCGTGCTCCAGAATATCGGCATGATTCAAGAACCGATTTATTTTCTGTCCGACCTGACTTTGGTGAAGGGAACGGTTATCGCATTCGGCGTTTGGAAATCTTATCCGTTTATGATGATCACCTTGCTGGCGGGCATGCAGTCCATCGATGGTGTGCTCTATGAAGCGGCGAAGATTGACGGAGCCGGCAAAGTGAAGGCTTTCTTCCATATTACCATGCCGATGATGAAAAACGTCAGCTTTGTTTGCACGATTTTGATGTTTATCTGGACCATCAATAACTTTGAAAATATCTATCTGATGACCCAAGGCGGGCCGTTGGATTCGACTATGATATTATCGATACTCACCTATAACTCAGCGTTCTTCCGGGGTCAAATGGGATACGCCTCCGCTATCAATATGGTGATGCTGGTGTTCTTAACGATTCTCAGTATGATCTATTTGAAAGCGCTAAACCAAAAAGCATAAGGAGGCCTATGAAATGAACGGAAAAGCAAGAAGAGCCATAGGCAAAACCGCTACCTATGTTACGCTGGTAATCATTATTTTAGTTTTAAACCTTCCTTTTTTGAGTATGCTAGGTACAGCGCTGAAGCCGTCAAAGGATGCCATGACGGTAGAGCTGTTCCCGTCTAATCCGACTTTTGAGAACTTTGTTAATATCTTTACTAATACGAATTTTCCAAGATATCTGCTTAACAGCTTTATCGTCGCGATCGTAGCGATGGTTCTCTGTACTGTGTTTGCGGCCACAGCGGGATATGTCATCGCGAGAAAAAGCACTTTCTTTTTCAGAAGCTACGGGGTAACTCTTCTGCTTTTGCAGATGTTCCCGACGATACTGCTTCTTCTGCCCTTGTTCTTGATTTTTAAAAACTTGGGCCTGGTCAATACGATTTACGCGCTGATTATCACCTATACGGCGATGAACCTGCCGTTTTCCATTTGGCTGGTTCGATCCTTCTTCTCAACGATCCCTACGGATCTGGAGGAAGCTGCCAGGATAGACGGCTGTTCCCAGTTTAAGACGTTTTATAAGATTATCCTGCCCTTGGCTCTGCCGGGATTGGCGACAGTTGCGATTTTTACCTTCGTCAATAGCTGGAACGACTACCTGATGGCCAGCTTGTTCCTCCGGTCTGACGATATTTATACTCTGACAGTGGGACTGCACTCCTTTATCAACCAGCATTCCTTCCAGTGGTCCAACCTAATGTCGGCGTCTACTGTATCAGTGCTGCCCACGGTACTTTTCCTGGTCATTGCTCAGAAATATTTGATCCAGGGCTTGTCCGCGGGTGCTACCAAGGGATAAGCGATATAAAATTTGTCAGAGATTTTCGGCCTGTTTATCAACGTCTTTCGCCCCAGCACAGCCTGTTCACCACGCTGGGTTTATTCCTGATAACGTGGCTGGTCATTGAGGGGCCGGCCAGGTTGATAAAAAATTTTTTAGGAGGAAAGAAATGAAAAAGGCAAGATCAATTGTGGCATTTCTGATGGCCGCTGCAATGCTGGCGGCTACGGCGTGTTCCCAATCCGGAGGGGAAAGCTCCTCTCAGGGTTCTTCCGCGGCGGAAGGATCCTCCGCTGCTTCTGAGGCTTCTCAGGGCGGCGACGGCGAGACTCATGACATTGTGTTCTGGGATATGGCCTGGGGCGGAGAAGATTACGTTAAGGCTATGGAGAACCAGCTGCAGACTGAGATGAAAGAAGCTGTTCCCGGCGTTGGAGACATAGAATATGTATCGCTGACCTGGGATAACTTCCTGCAGGTTCACCTGACCGCTATCAACTCCGGCACTGCCCCTGATATCTTCACCGCTGGTTTCGGCACTGGTGAAGTATTCGCGAGAATGGGCGCTGTTCATTATTTGGATAAGATCGACGCTAACGAGGAATTAAAGGCTAAGTACGACGAGGCTACCTGGAACGCCCGCCGCTATGAAGGCAACATGGTACAGATTCCCTGGATGAGAGGCACGACCTTTATCTTCTATCGCACCGACATGTTTGCCGAGGTTGGCTATACCGAATCTCCCAAGACCTGGGATGAGTTTATGGACGCCTTGCGGAAGGTCAAAGCGGAATACAATATCGATCCCTTTATCTTTGACCTGGCCGGCAACCAGTCCAACCACCTGTTGCTGCTGTCTTTGCTGAACAACGGCGTAGGCTGCTGCAAATATGACGCCAACAATAACGTGGTTCCCGCTATGTCCGATCCGGAAAATAAGCGTATGATCCAGTACCTGGTAGACATGTATCAGGAAGGCCTGGTGCCCCAGAGCTTGTCTACTTATAAGCGCTCCGACCTGATGAAGGTTTACCTGGATGGCCAGGCGGCTGTGTTTATCGGTGACTTGGCTTTGGATGTAGTCGGCACTGAACTGGAAGAGGTAACCGGCGTTCTGGATGTGCTCACCGGACCTGATTCTGACGAGCAGAGAGCGTTGACCTTCTACAACGGTTTAGGCGTATTCGCCCAGTCTGAATGTCCGGAGCTGTGCGAGGATGTGATCGCTTACTTGGTAAACAACATCGATCAGTACTTTGTGGACGGTATGTGGGAGGCTTGGCCTGCCGATAAGGAAACCACTGATTTGGCTGTGGAGAACAGCTCCAATCCCTTCTATGAGAAGGGCGCCAAGAATATGGAATTCTGTACTCCCGCTATCTATCCGATTGAGGAAGTATATGACGGCTGGGGCGTAATCGACGGCGAAGCCTTGTTAGGAAAGGTGGCTCAGATGGCCATGACCGGCGCTTCCTCTGACGTAGATGAAATCGCGGCGTATGGCGATCAGCTGATCCAAGACGCTATCGATTCTCAGAAAGAGGCACAGTAAGGCATTTAGTTAAAATAGAATAATAGTCAGTTGTCCACGGGACGGGGCTTCCGTCCCGTGGAATTGAAAAACTCAAAGAGGTATTTTAATATGAAGCTTTCTGTAACACCATATACCTTTCATCAGGAGTTCTACCGGGGGGAAATGGATGTGTTCCACCTGATCGAAACGATCAAGTGCCGCTACCATTTAAATGCTGTAGATATGTGGAATCCGCAGTTAGAGAGCATTACTGATGAAGCGTATTTGAAGCGGGTAAAGGCGGCTTTGGACGCCAACGACCTGATCGTCAATAACTACGCCATGGACGGCGCCAACCTGTGGGATCCGGATCCAGAGATCCGTAAAAGAAATGTGGAATTTTACCGGCAGAACGCCAAGGCTGCGGAAATCCTGGGTGCTAAGTCGGTAAAGGTCGATACGGGTTCTCATTATTTGAGGCATTTCCGTTTTGCCTGGGATAAGGATCCCAAAATCAAAGAAAGAAATTACGGTACCTTTGCGGCGAATCCGGTAGAGGATGACGAGTACTGGGATCAGATGATCTATACCGATGAGATGATCGAGTATTTCCAGAAGGTTCTCAAGGAATATTGTGACCGTGCGGCAAATATGGGCTACGATGTTTACATTGAAAACCACTGGGCGACCATGTGCGTCGCGTCAGAGCTGAAAAAGGTCATGGATGCCTGCGCCCACCCGAATTTAGGTGTGTTAGCTCACCTGGGACGCTGGTTTAAGGGAGATACATTAGAGGCAGAGAAACTGATTGCGCCGTACACCCGTTACGTGCACGTGGATTTGGGAATGGCCGAGGGGGGCATTTTCGAACACGGCAAGCCCTATTTGGACGCCGGCTTTGACGGATATTGGGGCGTTGAGTACACTGGCGAGGGAGAAAACTCCTACGCCTGCGCTGAGTATCAGCTGGCGGCGATTAAGCGTTTGTTATCGCTGAAAAAGTAAACGATTACAATGCTTAATCGGCCTGGTTACCCTCTGGAATCCATGCGGCGGATTTCAGAGGGCAGCCTGCCGCTGGAAAAATTTTTAATTTGGACTGTAGCCGGAGGAAAGAAATCTTTCAGCCGGATCAGATAGATCTAAATCAGTGTAAAGAAAAATAAAGCTTGGCGTTTTTGGAACAAAGCGGCCTGTTTTGTTTTCTGATACTGAAGCAGCTCTGATAATTTTAGTAGGGGCTGCTGCTGCATCGGCGATAGGTGGAAAGGCGAAAAGCCTTTCTGGTTGTCATAATATTTTAAGTTATTGGAGGAAATAGTATGTCTAAAGTTTACAGAGTAGCAATCATCGGAACCGGTATGATCTGCAACGCCGCCCATATTCCGGCTTATAAGGCCATGGGCGACAAGGTGAAAATCGTCGCGGTGGCGGATATCCGGGAAGAAGCGGCAAAAGAAACCGCTGAGCGCCACAATATTCCCAAATATTATGTGGATGCTTATGAGATGCTGGAAAAAGAAAAGCCGGACATTATCTCTGTCTGCACCCCCAACGCTTACCATGTAGAGTATACCCTGGCGGGCTTAAGAGCGGGCTGCGATGTGTTCTGCGAGAAGCCTGTGGCTGTTAAGTACACCGACGCGGAAATGGTATTCGCTGAGGCTGAGAAGCTGGGCAAGCACTTGTTCGTCACCCAGTCCCTGCGTTTCTTCAAGGACTATGTGGCCGCCGCCGATATCGTAAAGTCCGGCGCCCTGGGCAATATGTACTTTGCCGATCTGCATCTGGTACGTCGCCTGGGCATTCCTAAGTGGGGCATGTTCCATATGGCGAAAGAGAACATCGGCGGCGCGTTCTGCGACATCGGCGTTCATATGTGCGATTACTTAATGTCTATCACCGGCAACCCCCAGATGGTATCCACCACCGGCAAGGCGGTAGCTACCTTGGTGAACACCATGAAGGATACCTACTATTCCAATGTAGAGAGCGGCGCTCTCAGCGGCGATATCTTTACCCCCAGAAAGTTTGACTGGAAAGAATTTGACGTTGAGGAATTCTCCAACGGTTATATCCGCTTTGAAAACGGCATGACCGTTACCTTCAAAATTTCCTGGGCGCTGAACCAGCCCAACCAGCAGACAGTAAGCCTGTGCGGCGACAAGGGCGGCTTGCTGCTCACTGACGACAGCATGAAGCTCATTACCACCCAGGGAAGGTATCAGGCTGACCTGATGCCCAGAATCTTTGAGGATAAGTATGAGAAGCTTTCCAACTTCTACGGCCATATCCATGTATTTGAGAACGCGCTGAAGGTTTTGGATGGGGAAATGACCATGGAAGAGTATCCGATCAAGAAGGAAGAGGTCATGAACGTAGTGTCCATCATTGAGGCGTTCTATAAGTCTGACAAGCTGGGCCGCGAAGTTACTTTCGCCGAGCTGGAAAAATAATTCTTCTCACCGGCTCATATTAGAACATGCTTTGCCTGCCGGCGGCAGCCAGCAAATGAAAGCGGGCTGAAAGACACAAAAGCGATACCCTAAGGGAATCTTTAGACAAGACCGCCGGAGAGCCAGGTGTTTTGCCAGGCTTTTCGGCGGTCGAAAAGAAAGATAAAGGGGAGCTGCCACATGGAAAAACAGTATAGGGTAGTGATCATCGGTTTTTCGCATATGCACATTAACGATGTAGCCGCCCATTTTTATGAAAATCCCCGCACAGACTTGGTAGCGGGAGCGGATACCATTCCTCTGGTACCGGAGCTGAAAGAAGGAACCTTTACCCGGAAATGGAATCTGGAATTTTGCCGCACAAATTTTAAAATCCCAAAAATTTATGAGGATTACCGGGAAATGCTGGACCAGGAAAAACCGGATCTCGCGGTAATTACCTGTGAAAACGCCCAGCATCTGGAGGTAATGTACGAATGTGCTGTCCGGGGCGTCAACGTAAGCATTGAAAAGCCTATGGCCGCTGATTTGTCCATGGCTATGGAGATGATCCGGATTTCCAATACATATGGCGTTAAGATGTTTGTAAATTGGCCTGTCACCTGGCGGCCGGAACTGCATTTGATGAAGGATTTGCTGGATGAGGGAAAGATCGGCCGAATATTGGAGTTTAAGATTCGGGTTTCCCATACCGGACCTTTAGGAGACGGTGCCAAGCATCCAGGTGTAAAAATTACAGCCGAGCCTATGACCAATGAGGAGAAGGCCAGAACCTGGTGGTATCAAAGCAAATGCGGCGGAGGCGCCATGCTGGATTTCTGCTGCTATGGCGCTATGATGAGCCGGTGGCTCATCGGGAAGCCCGCCGTTGCCGCTCTGGGGATGCGTGCGAACCTGAACACACAGTGGGGAAACGCTGAGGATAACGCCAGTATGCTTGTGCGCTATGACGACGCGATGGCTTCGATAGAGACCAGTTGGACCACCTATCATGATTTGGTGCCGGTAAACTGTCCGATGGTTTATGGAACCAAAGGCGCTATGACAGCCGCTCAAATCGACGGTAAGGATTGTGTTAAAGTAATTCTGCCGGATGGGGAAGAAGAATATTATTATCCGCCGGAGCTGGAATATCAGTATCGGGATATCGCCTGCGCGTTTGTCCACAATATGGATACCAACGAGCCGGTTCATGCCACACTGGCCCCTGAGATCAATATTGATGGGATGGCGATTCTGGATGCGGGTGTTCGTTCCTGTAACAGCGGAAGGCTGGAGCTTGTGAATAACTGGGCCTGGCAGATAGGATAAGCGGAAAAAAACCGATTGCTGGCGGATTCCCCGAAGGGAATCTTCCGGAGAGCGGTTTGTCCCGGAGTCATGGATTATCGTGATGAAAATAAAATGAGTAAGCTTGGTTTGAAAGGGGAGTTCCGAATGGCAAAACAGCATAAAATCGCTATCCTGGGCTTGGAGCATTGGTATTGGGCATATCCGATTGCCGGTGCGGTCAGCGCTATGAAGGATGCGGAATTGACCTATGTGATCGGCGAGGATGAGGAGCAGACCCAAAAGACCGCCGATTTAATGCGTGCAAAGCATTGGGGAACCGACTACCGGATCGCGTTGGAGGACCCGGAGGTGGATATTGTGGTGATTATGCCGACCACCAACCGTCACGAGGAGCTGGCGATTGCCGCGGCCAACGCAAAAAAACATATTTTGATCAGCAAGCCTCTGGCCAGAACGCTGGCCGGCGCCGACCGTATTATTCAAGCGGTTCGGGAAAACGGTGTGATCATGACCGGAATCGGCGCGGGTCCAAATCCTACCGATCCGGTGATGCAGCTGGTCAGTAAAGGCGTGATCGGCAGGCCTTACGCCGCTACCAGCTCCTGCCGCGCCAGGACTCCTTTGAAGGCTCCAGGCTGTACAGATGTGGGCTGGTTTAAAGATGCTTCTAAAGCATCGGGAGGCGCTTTTGTGGATCATGCGATTTACGCCGCCACCCGGCTTCAGATGATTTTTGACAGCAAGGTGGAAAGTGTGTACGCCCGGATGGGAAAGATGGTGCATAAGGATTGGGATGTAGAGGATTATGGTATCGCCATCCTGACCTATGAAAACGGCGCCATCGCTACCATAGAATCTACTTTTGGCGCTACAGAGTATACTGTGAACAATTTCCTTTTGACCGGTACGGAGGGAGAAATCCAGGTGGATGACGATACGTTGAAGATTACCGGAAGCAAGGAGCCCTATAAGGTGCCCCAGATCACCAGAACTCTGCCCAGAAATCCAGTGTATCTAACCTTGGAGGACTACGCGAATCCTTTTAACACTCAGGCTGACGCTGGTACGGCGATGATCAAGGAGCTGATCGATGTGATTGACAATGGGGCGGTTTCCCTCAATACGCCGGAAAATGCCAGAATCGGCTTGGAAATTTGTTTAGCGTCTTATTTATCCTTAAAGACAGGTACTGCGGTAAAGCTTCCGCTTACGGAAGATGTAGACGTACCTGCCATACTAGCGGAGGTACTTTAAATGACCCAAATGAAGCAAGAACAAGAGATTATGGGTATGGTAACCGATATTCAGCGGTTTTCCGTACACGATGGGCCGGGCATCCGGACCACAGTGTTTTTAAAGGGATGCAATATGGACTGCGCCTGGTGCCATAACCCGGAAACCATTTCCTTTGAGCCGGAGATGATCGTGGATGAAAGCAAGTGCATCGGCTGCGGGAAATGCGACGAGGGCTGCTATTCCGGCGCAAAGCGCTGGGTAGGGACCCAAAAGACGGTGGGGCAGGTTTTGAAGGAGGTCCTTTTAGACCAGCCCTATTACGGAGAAGACGGCGGCGTCACTATCAGCGGCGGCGAGCCCACCTGCCAGCCGGTTTTCACTCGGGAGCTTTTAAAGGCTTGCAAAGAAGCGGGAATCAGCTGTGGAGTGGAATCGAACCTCTTGGTGGATTGGGCGATTTTGAAAGAGATCGCTTCTTTGTGTGATGTGTTTATGTGTGATTTGAAAATATGGGACTCCGACCTGCATAAGAAATATACGAGGGTTGGCAATGAGAGAATCATTGAAAACCTGAAAAAGCTGGATACGATCGGAATCCCCATTATTCTAAGAACGCCGATCATACCGGGAATCAACGACAACGCGGAACAGATCAAGCCGATTGCCCAGCTGGCGGCTACGCTGAAAAATCTAAAGTATTACGAGCTGCTGCCTTACCACCCCTTAGGGCTGTCAAAAAAGCTGGCGGGTAAGGAGCAGAAACCCCGGTTTGAAAAGCCGCCGAAGGAAACCATGAGCGCGCTTGCTCAGCTGGCGAAGGAGCAAAAGCTTCCTGTCAGGGTGGCGTCTGTTAATATTTTCGAGGAGGAATGACGATATGGAAAATAAAACCTGGACCTATGCTGACCGCTACCGCCATATCAAAGAGGTAAAAATCCGCCATACGGAAGAAAAGCGGATTCAGCAGGGCGGATTTATGAACGCGGATGACTACGGCAACGTGCCGCTGCCGGAGGACTACCACTTCACCCCCATCCCGGCGGATGGAGACTTTATCGGTTATTCAGGCTGGGCGGAGAATTTTGCCGCTATGCTGGAGATTCATCCCATTTATGTGGACCCAATTGAAATTTTGTGCGGACGCTGGGGAGACCAGCTGACCAAATACCGTAAGACTCAGGGAAATTATATGGATTACCGCAATTTCCCAGAGGATCGGTTCCCCTATGACCACCTGAAGCCGGGCATCGACCTTTACGGAATCGACTCGGGAATCGGCTCTGATTCTCACTTTAACTCCGACTTCAATATCGGAATCGCCTTGGGATGGGGAGGTTTCTTAGAGAAAATCAGAAAGTATCGGGAAATCCATAAGGGCGATAAGGAAAAGCAGGAGTTTTACGATGCGGAGGAAAAGGTGGTTTTGGCGATTCAGAAATGGATCCAGAAGCACATTGACCGCATCGAGGAGCTTCTGAAAACTGAGGATCGCCCGGAAATCAGGGCCACCCTGGAGGAAATGCTGGCGTGCAATAAAAACGTCATCTCCAAAAAACCGGAAACCTTCCTGGAGGCCTGTCAGTATTTGGCCTGGTTCGCGACGGTTTCCAGAATCTACGACCGTGACGGCGCGGGCTGCTGGCTGGATCAGCTTTTGTATCCCTTCTATAAAAAGGATATGGAAAGCGGTTTGATCGATAAGGATAAGGCCCGGTTCATCTTGGCTGACCTGCTGATCATTGATCCTCACTATTACCAGCTAGGCGGCTGCGACCTGGAAGGCAACGATATGACCAATGAGCTTTCCTGGCTGATCCTGGAGGCGGCTCATGAGCTGAATACCTCCGCCAACCTGACGGTAAGGGTTCATGACAATATGGATCCGGCTTTCTTCAAAAAAGCGGTCAGCTATGTGTTTAACGACCGGAACGCCTGGCCCCGTTTCTCTGGACATAAGGGCATGATGAATTACGCGAAGAACCAGGGAGTCAGTGAAAAGGATGCCCTGGAGCGTCAGGCTGTAGGCTGCGGATGGAGCGCGGTGCCCGGTAAGGAATTCTGCATGAACGACGTCATTAAGATCAACTGTGTTAAGGTGTTCGAGGTGGCGTTCCAGGAAATGATGCTGGCGTATCACGACGCCGCTCCTACCGATAAGGAGAAGTACGCGCCGTCTCTGGAAAGGCTTTACGATATTTACCGCGCCCATTTGAAGAGAGCCGTGAAGGTGATCGCTGACTGCGTGGAGTTTTATAACCAGTACCAGCACATCACCATGCCGGAGCTGGTCATGAACCTTCAGATGTATCATACCCTGGAAGAAGGGAAGAATATTTCCCAGTGCGCCGAGATTTATACCCTGTGCTGCGACGGTGTAGGGCTTGGAACTCTGGCGGATTCCTTTGCCGCGATTGAGCAGAGAATTGTTCGGGAAAAGAAGCTCACCTTTGAAGAGCTGGAGGAAACCCTGCGGAACAATTTCGCGGGCGATGAGCGTACCCGTTTAATGCTGTCTCAGTCAGAGCGCTACTGTCAGGGCGGCGACAGCCTGGGCGACCAATGGGCGCAGCGGCTTACCCGTGATTTCGCGGAAATCGTAAAAGCCCAGCCGGTGGCCGGCGGCAAGCAGCTGGTGCCGGGCTGGTTCTCCTGGAGCAAAACGATCCATTTCGGCCGCCAGGTGGGTGCGACGCCCAACGGCAGAAAAGCCGGCGCGTCGGTTACTCACGGCGCTAACCCCACCCCCGGCTTCCGCAAGGACGGAGCGGCAACTGCTCAGGCCACTGGAATCGCCTTGTGCCAGCCCGGCTATGGAAACACCGCGCCGCTGCAGATTGAGTTTGATCCCAAGCTCAGCGCAGAGGAAGGCGGGATTGACCGTGTCGCCAAGCTGTTAAAGACTCATATTGACATGGGCGGCACCCTGATCAACGTGAACGTTTTGGATAAGGACGTTCTGATGGAGGCCCATAAGGATCCCAAGTCCCATCCGGAGCTGGTGGTCCGTGTGACAGGCTTTACCGCTTATTTCTGCACCCTTTCCGAAGATTTCCGTCAGCTCGTGGTAGACCGGTTCTTAGATGGAATGTAAGAATCCCAGCGGCAAATATGTTGAAAAGTCCTATAATTTGTCGGGTTGTAATGCATTTCTTTAACTGATATAATATCACAGTTTGTTTTGATGGGGCTTCCTGCCTGCTTTTCGATTCTACAGGCAGGAAGCCTTTTTCAATCGTGGAGTTCTGTTATCCGGAAGGCGGTGGAGTGGTTGTTTCAAAATATGAGTATCCGTGTAAAGCTTTTGATCTCTTATCTGTGTGTGACCTTGATCCCTATTATTGTGTTTGGCATGATCATGACAAGCTGGCTCAGGGAAAATACCATGGAAAAAGCGATTCAGGAGGCTCGAGACAGCTCTGCCCGTGTGGAAGAGCGGATTCAATCACTGCTTTCTACGGTTAACGAGGTTTCCAACCAGCTCTGTGTCGATGAAGAGCTTTATCAAATCGCTACGACTCAATTTGAATCTCCATTGGAATGTATTGAGGCTCTGAATGATTATAAGACCTTCCAGGAATATGAAAATACCTATCCTGAAATTGATGTAATCAAATTCTACGTTCAAAACGACACTCTGCTCAATTCGGGGCATTTTATCAATCCCGGCGCGAGGGATCTCCACTCTCTTTGGTATTCTCAGGCGAAAAGGAACAACGGAAAAGTGCAGTGGTGGTATATGAGCGACGAAAGCTACAGCGATTCCAGGCTGGCGCTGATCCGTTCCCTTTATAACTACGACGGCGAATTTATGGGCGTGGTAAAAATCTACATCAGTAATCGCGCTCTGCTGCAGATTTTAGAGCAGGAAAACTTTGACAGCTTTTTAATCACCAATTATAAAGAAGCGATTGGGACTAAGGCGTCGGAAGACCTGAAAGCCAGTGTAGAGGAAGTGGAAAGCAGCCGCACGCCGGTGGATCAGTTTGTGGCGGACAACGGGGTGGAATACCGTTTGATTACAAGCTCGTTTTCCAGTGTCAACGATGTGGGAGAATTTAAAATTGTTTCCGTGTTCCCAGTAGAGGACATTTTAAAAAATGTGCAGAGCGTTGAGCAGATCGCTATTTTGATCATTTTCGCCAGCGTTCTGATTTCATGTATCATTATCTTTATTATCAGTTATTTTTTATGCTACCGCATTTCCCAAATCAGTGAGAATGTGCATATGGTGGCTTCCGGCGTGTTCAACAACCTGGTGGAAATTAAGGGAAATGACGAGGTGGGCCAGCTCTCTCAAGACCTAGAGGTAATGGCCGGAAAGCTCCAAAACCTGATTTCCGCAGTAAAAACTGCGGAAAAGCAGAAATCGGAAATGCAGCTCCAGCAAAAGGATATCCAGTTTAAAATGCTGGTCAGCCAAATTAATCCTCATTTTTTGTTCAATACCTTGGAAAGCATCCGTATGAGCGCCTTGGTGGAAGGAGCCAGGGAAAGCGCGGAGATGGTCAAGCTTTTAGGAAAGCTGCTGCGAAGCAGTATTGAAATCAACAGCGTGGAAATCTTATTAAAGGATGAGATCGCCACCGCTGAGAGTTATTTGAAAATACAGAGCTTCCGATATAGGAAGCGGCTTGAATATACAATCGATACAGACGCCGTCAATGACGGCTATAAGGTAATTCCCTATATTTTACAGCCGATTGTAGAGAATTCTATAATTCATGGAATGGAGGAACAACGGCAGGAAACCACAATTGCCTTAAAAGCGTATTTTCAGGATGAAAAGCTCGTTTTGGAGGTGGCCGACAATGGCGTGGGAATGACAGAGGAGAAGCTTCAGGAGCTAAGGGAGCTTCTGGAGGTTCCGTTAGGGTCTACCTCTACCCATATAGGCATGAGAAACGTGCATCAGCGGATTAGATTCCATTACGGTCCGGAATATGGATTAGAGATTCAAAGCGAATACAAGGCAGGAACAGTTGTGAAGATATGTTTACCGGGGGTGTTGTCATGAATAAGAACGAATTGCTGAAGGTTATGATCGTAGATGATGAGGAAATGATCCGCCGGGGCCTGAGAGCCATCGTGGACTGGAAGGAATACGGCTACACCGTTTGCTGTGACGCCGCAGATGGAGAAGACGGCTATCAAAAGGCGCTGGTTTATCAGCCGGATTTGATTATCACCGACATTAAAATGCCTATCGCCGACGGCCTTCAAATGATGACGAAGCTGAGGGAAAACTGTTTTGAAACCGAGTTTATTCTGCTCACTGGCTATGCGGAGTTTGAGTATGCCCAAAAGGCGCTTCAGCTTGGAGCTAAGTCCTATATTTTAAAGCCCATCGATGAGGAAGAGCTGGTAAAGACTCTGATTGAGGCGCGGGAGGAGATTTTACAGCGCCGTAAGGAAAATTTTCATAATAAGTATTTTTCGATTTCCATGGAGCAAGTGATCACGAAGCTGGTTTACGGCGCGGTAGATGAGGAGTTTATTGACGCGGCCAATGCGGTGTATGGCTTCCAGCTGCCGTGGAAGCGGTATCAGCTGGTGCTGCTGGAGCAGACCAAGAACCAGGAAACCGATGAAAAGGTTTTGGATTTGCTGAAGGATTTTACGAAAAATAATATCGGGTTTGTTTTTTCCTTAAATAACCATTTTGTAGTCCTGACCAAAGACGTCATTTTTGAACAGGGAAAAATGCGCCTGCTGGAGGATCTTAACGGCAAACTGAGGAAGCTGCCGGGTTATACCCAGCCTATGGTGGTCAGCCGGCCTCTGAAAGAGCTGGAGCAGATCAACCAGGCCTATTATGCCGCATCCTATTTCATTGAGCACCAGTTTATTTTCCCGTATGAGGAGATCGTCCTGATCGATGAGGTGGGAAATCCCTATGCCCAGGGAAAAATCAGCAATGCAAACCAAAGAGAGCAGCTTGACTATCGAAAAATCGCTGAGGGCCTTTGTGTTGCGGTATGCGGAAACGACCTAACCGGAATATCATCTCTTCTGGAAAATCTGGGGAATAAGTGTGTGGAAAGCGGATATGACCTGGAACAGATCCGTATTCGCTATGTAAGCACCTATGTATCGGTGATGTATTTATTGAAGATTCAGTCGGAAGAAATCTTTAAGCAGGAGGGAATGGTGGATGTGGTGATTCTCCAGATCAGCCGCCTTTCCCATCTTCAGAGCATCAACAGCTTTTTCTTGGATAAGCTGTCACAGATCGCCCAAAAGCTAAACTCTAACCAACAGGGCAATGTGATCCGAAAAATGAAGGAGTATATTGAAGCCAATTATAATTCGGATTTAACCCTGAAAAATTTATCAAAAATTTTCCATTATAATGTAGCCTATTTTGGAAAGCTTTTTAAGTCCAATACTGGTATGAGCTATAACGATTATGTTACCTCAGTGCGGATGGAAAAGGCAAAGGAGCTTTTGAATCAAGGAGAAAAGGTCTATAAGGTGGCTAATCAAGTGGGGTATCAGGACTTGGACTATTTTAATATGAAATTTAAAAAGTATTTTAACGCCCTCCCTTCAGATTTTCATAAAGACAACAATAAGTAATCGAAGGGAAAGGAGGTGGAAATATGGCTGTCAGACGATTTGCCGCGGGACTGCTGTGCGCGTTTTTGCTGCTTCCCGCCGGGTGTGGTCAAGCGCAGGAGACTAAGGATCAGCAGCCGAAAGGCGAGCAGGAGCCGGTAACCTTCCGGGTACTGTGTATCGACGGAGCTTGGAGCCAGAACCAGATTTCCGACAGCGATATCAATCTGGTGTTGGAGGAAAAAACCGGCGTCACTCTGGAAATTGAATACATGGCGGGAGAGATCAGCGACCGTCTGCAGCTTCTGACCGCCAGCAGGGATTATCCCGATGTGATCAACGCGGGCGTTTACCATAATATTTTATATCAGGCAGGAGCGTATCTCCCCTTAGATGAATTGATCGAAAAATATGGGCCGAATATTCAAAAAATGTACGGAGATATGTATTACCGGCTGAAGTGGAGCAAAGAGGACCCTAAGATTTATACTTTAGGGGCGGGAGATACTCAAACGGAAGAACTGACGCTCCATGGCTTTCAGCTGCAAAACGCGGCGGCGCGCCAGCTGGGCTATCCGGAGATGGACACATTAGCGGATTTTGAGGCCGCGATTCGCTCCTATATGGAGCAATATCCTAAAATTTACGGTTTAGATACGGTGGGGCTTTCTTTATTATTTGACGAGCAAGGGTTTGAACGTACGGTGATGGAGCCGGCGGTGGTATCCACTGGCCTTCCCTATCAGGGAGACTGGTATGTGGATCAAAATAATATGGTTCGCTTTCACATACAGCGGGATGAGGAGAAGGAATATATTCGATGGCTGAACCATATGTACCACGAGGGACTTCTGGATCCGGAAAGCTTTGTTCAAAATCAAAACTTTTATACCAAGAAAATATGCTCCGGGCAGGTGCTCGGATTGGCCGAGGACTACGATTGGATGCAGTATCCCCATTCGGTTCTCCGATCATTGGGAATGGATACTCGAACCTATGGTTTTTATCCTTTGACTTTAGAGGAAGGAGAAACCTATGCAAAGGTGGAAAAAACGGGCTTTTCCGGAGGAAATATGGGTTTTGCCGTTACAACCACCTGCAGAGAACCGGAACGCTTTATTCAGTTTGTAGACTATCTTTGCAGCGATGAGGGCCAAATTCTTTTAAACTGGGGAATTGAGGGACAGCAATACCAAGTGGAGAATGGCGTCAGAACTGTAATCGGCTCTGTGTGGCAGAAGTTCTATATGGATCCTACTTACCGGCAGCAGGTGGGGATGGACGCCTATTCAGAGATTTGGCCCTCCTACCGCGGCTCATCTGCGGACGAATCCGGAAATTTGTACTCTCCCCATACCAAGGAGCTCACTATAGAAAGTTATTCCAGGGTGGAAAAGGAAGTGCTGGAGCATTACGGCTTTGATTGCTGGGAAGACCTATATTGGTCTGACAGCGGCGAATATTCGCTGAGATTTTCTGATCTTAGCACTCTTCAGCTGCCTATGGAGCGGGAATATCAAAAGATTTATCAGGCCTGTAAAGAACTAATTCGAGAAAGCATCAAAGACCTGATTTTAATGGATACCAGCCAGTTCGACGCGGGATGGGAAGAATTTATGGAGGAATTAGGTCAAAGAGGCGCTCCGCAGCTGGAGATCAAAATGACCCAGCAGGCAAGAAACCGGCTCAATCGATGGGAAAAAGAAGCCTGATATAAGAAGCTTATCAATGATTTTATGGAGGAAGGATTTTATGTTTCAGTTTTGTGCGGATCAATATGAGTGCTTAGAAATTTTTGCCAAAACCCAAAAAGGAGAAAAGGGAAGCGTCAGTGTTAGAATGCTGCCGGATGGGGAGTTTCTTACCCAGCCGGCGGGAAAATACCATGCCGCTTGGCTCAAGTTCGACCTGCGGCAGGGTGCCTGTTATGAGGTGAAGCTGGAAAATGCCGAACCGGTTTACTGCTATTTAAGCGGGAACGAAAACATTTTGGAAGAGGGCGTCCGGTTTTTAGAATTTCAAGAGCAAGGCGTGACCGCCTATACGAAGGAAAACCTGAAAAGCTTTTTTGATACGCCTTACCGGGAGCAATATCACTTTCAGGCGTATAAAAATTGGCTGAATGATCCTAATGGCCTTTGCTGGTTCCAGGGATATTATCATATGTTTTATCAAATGAATCCGGCCTTCCAGGGCTGGGACAATATGCACTGGGGCCATGCGGTCAGCAAGGATTTGGTCCATTGGACCTATCTGCCGGTGGTTTTGGCGCCCCAGCCGGAGTTAGACGATTACCCAGAGTTTTTGGGCGGAGCGTTTTCCGGCTCCGCCTTGGTGGAAGAGGACCAGGTTTCTTTGTTTTTCACCCGTCATTTCAGCCCGACTCATGAGCGCACTAAGATAGAATACCAGTCCCGGGTAACCAGCAAGGACTTACTTCATTTTTCGCCGGAGGAAATCGTTCTGCGTACCAAGCCCAGCTGTGAAATTTCTCAGAATTTTAGAGACCCCAAGGTGTTTATAGAGGATGGCGTTTACAAGATGGTGGTCGGTTCAGGAATATCAGAAAGCGCGGCGATGCTTCAATTCCATTCTCGGGATCAGAAAAAATGGGTTTATGACGGGCCGGTGGTTCAGGAAAACGATCCTAAGATCGGGGGATGCTTCGAATGTCCGGATCTTTTTCAGCTGGATGGGAAAATGGTCGCGGTAGGATGCGCCTGGAAGCTAGTGCTTCCCGACGGGAGAAAGCAGACAGAGTGGTACTACATAGGAGAACGAAAGGACGGCTGCCAATTGGCAGTGGAGAGCAAGCGGATTTATGATTTTGGTACGAATTTTTACGCGATCCAGTCTTTTGAGCATCAGGGCCGCAGAATTGCCGTCGGCTGGGTTGCGGATAATTATGAAGAACACGTGGAGGCTGAAAACGGCGCTTACGGCAGCATGGGGCTGCCCAGGGAGCTTCGTGTTAAAGAAGACAGGCTGATTCAAAAGCCTGTTGAGGAAATTTATTCCCTGTTGGGAGAGACTGTTTTGCGGGAAAGCGGAAAACAGCAGGTTTGCTGTGAAGTGCCTGGAAACAGCTATTGGGCAAAGGTTTCTCTTAGTAAGCCCGGAGATTTTTCCATTTCGCTTGGTGAGGAGGACGGCAGGAGCATCCGTCTGGAGTGCGTCAATGGAGTTACCGGATTAAGAACCCAAGGAGTAAAATCAGAAAATATCGGCTTTGCCTCAGATGTAGAGAAAGTTACTGAAATCGAGATTTTTGTGGACAGACGGCTGGTAGAAGTGTATTTAAACGGCGGCGAGGGTGCAGGCGCGAAATTGTTTTATCAGCATACAAAGGATGGACGCTTTGCGGCCCAATTTGAGGAAAATATTTTGCAGGATGTCCAGGTGCGTCAGATGAATAGCGCCTGGTAAAGAAAAAGCTGCGGGAGTTTCTGCTCCCGCGGCTTTTTCCTTTCCGCGTTTTATGTTATAATGAAAAACAGCGAAGAGGATATTTCTTACATCATTTTGGGAAAAAACAGCTTTCCGGAAATTTATTTACCGAGTGAGGAAGATCTATTTTAGAATGTGAAAGCTGTATGGCGCGGCGTTCTGCCGCAGAGTCAAATCGTGCGGAGAGGACGGATACTATGAAAAAGTACATAAGCAGTACCTTTGAAATCGGGCAAATTGTAATGATAGAGGAGGAAGGCTCTTTAACGAATTTGTTCATTCCTGGCGAGAACCGGATTTCAGCAAAGAGGCAAAAAGAAAATGCCGTAGAGGAGGAAACTCCGGTTTTGCGGAAGGCAAAAGAGGAGCTGAGAGAATATTTCTCTGGAAAGCGAACCAGCTTTACCGTTCCTTTAGCGCCTAAAGGAACGCCGTTTCAGCAATTGGTTTGGAACGCTTTGCTGGAGATTCCCTATGGAGAAACTAGGACCTATCGGCAGATTGCTGAAAAGACTGGAAATCCTAAGGCGTGCAGGGCGGTAGGAGCGGCTAATAGCCGAAATCCTATTTGGATTATGATACCCTGCCATCGGGTAATAGGAAAAGACGGCGGTCTGACGGGATATGCCGGGGGATTGGATAAAAAATCTTTTTTACTGGATTTGGAGAGAAAAAACAGTGGGGAGAAATGATGAGATTCGAAACCGGCTGGAAAGCTTAGCCGAACCGGAATTTCAGCGGTTTGCCAGTTCGCTGATCCCGGATTTAAAACCAGGTTTTCTGTTGGGAGTACGGCTGCCGAAGCTGAGAAAAATTTCCAGGGAAATTGCCGGGAATGATCCGCAGGGCTATCTAAAAGAGGCAAGATCTGATTCTTTTGAGGAAATTATGCTCCAGGGTATGGTGATCGGCTGTATTCCAGGAAAACCGGAGCAGGTTTTTCCTCTGATCGAGGACTTTTTGCCTAAAATTGATAATTGGTCTATCTGCGACAGCTTTTGCAGCTCTTTGAAAATAGCCCGGGAATACCCGGAAGCGACATGGAAGCTTTTGCGGCCGCTGTTTCAGGATCAACGTGCCTATTATGTCCGTTTCGCGGTGGTAATGGCTATTTTTTATTTTATCCAGAAGCCCTATCTGCCGGAGATTTTTGCTTTTTTAGATGAGATTTCCCTGGATTCCTATTATGTGAGGATGGCGGTTGCGTGGGCGGTATCCATCTGCTTTCGGGAGTTCCCGGAGGAAACCATGACTTACCTGGAGACTGCCGCATTGGATCAGTTTACCTATGAAAAGTCTTTGCAAAAAATCACGGAGTCCTTAAAAACAGATGCAAAAACCAAGGCGTTGATCCGTGAAATGAAACGGAAAAAGCGGGATAGTGAAGAAAGATGAATATGATTTTTGAAACAGAGCGGTTATTTGCCAGAAAATTAACCAAGGATGATTTCGGGAGCCTATGCAGAATTTTGCAGGATCCAGAGGTAATGTACGCTTATGAGCACGCTTTCAGCGATGCGGAGGTAAACAGCTGGCTGGAGCGGCAGCTAAAGCGGTATGTGACGGATGGGTTCGGCTTATGGGCGGTGATCCTGAAAGAAACCGGAAGCATGATCGGGCAGTGCGGCCTGACCATGCAGGATTGGAACGGGAAAATGGTGCCGGAGATCGGCTATTTATTTGAAAAAGCTTACTGGCACCGGGGCTATGCGTCCGAAGCGGCGAAGGGATGCAAAGAATACGCGTTTCAGTCTTTGAAGCTTCCCCGGGTTTATTCTATTATCCGGGATAATAATCTGCCCTCTCAAAGGGTGGCGGAGAGAAATGGCATGAAGCTTTGCGGAAGCCTGGTGAAGCATTATTACGGTCTGGACATGGCTCATTTGGTTTTTTGTGTGGAGAATATACACCGCTAGGCAAAACTGCCGGCGCAAATACTTCAATTTACCAGGAGAATGATCTGAATTATTTCCCGTTGTCCCGTTGACTTTTGCAGGATATACTTAAAAATATGAATTGCAAAGAGCGATTTATGTGCTGAAAAGCTGACCCCAAGGCAAGATGCTTTTCTTGGACCCTTGCTGTCTGGAAATTTGTTTCAAACAGCAAGGCGCCGGAAAAACAAGAAAATAAAATAGGAGGATTTGAAGACATGGAAAAGATCAAATGGGGCGTTTTGGGCTGTGCCGGAATCGCCGCGGAGCAAACCATTCCCGCGATGCAGCAGGCGGAAAACGCAGAGCTTTATGGAATCGCCAGCAGAGGATTGGAAAAAGCAGAGGCGTTTCAGAAGCGTTTTGGCTTTGCGAAGGCTTATGACAGCTATGAAGCGCTGCTGGATGATCCCCAGGTTCAGGCGGTTTATATCCCGCTGCCCAACAGCCTCCATGGCGAGTGGGTACGGAAAGCGGCGGCGAAGGGAAAGCATGTGCTTTGTGAAAAGCCTCTTTCTGGCAGCGCTAAGGATGTAGAGGATATTATCCGCTGCTGCGATGAGGCCGGAGTGGTTTTCATGGAAGCTTTTGCGTATCTTCACAGCCCGATTATTCAGGAGATTAAGAAAACGGTGCAGAGCGGAGCGATCGGTAAGGTCACTATGGCGGAGGCCGCTTTCTTTATCGTGCCGCCGAAGCCGGAGGATATCCGCTGGAAAAAGGAAACTCTAGGCGGCGGCGTTTACGACGTGGGATGCTATCCTATCAGCCTCTTTTTGAATCTGTTCGAGGAGGCGCCTGAGGAGATCAAGGCCGCCGCTCATTTTACCGGCCAGGGAGTGGACGATTTTGCCGGGATGTATTTTGGCTATGCGGATGGAAAGAAGCTGAGTATTTCCTGTGGAATGTGCACCAGCCAGCGGGCGGATCGGTTCTATTTGTACGGCACGGAGGGGACGCTGGAAGCACCGATTCCCTATAACGCCAAAGGGGCTTTGCATTATTCTATCGTGCGTGGAGATGTGGTGACTACTAAAACCATGCAGGTGGAGGATAACTATAAGCTGGAAATAGAACAGCTTGGCCGGTGTGTGCTGAATGGGGAAAAGCCCTGGGTCAGCCATCGGTTCTCCATTGAGAACGCTAAAATTATAGACCGGGTTTTGGAAGCTATCGGCTATTAACCGGAGGGGAAAGCATGAACGATATTTTGAGGATGGTTACAAAGCAGGAAGAGCTTTTGCGGTTTGACAGCTTCTCCAATGACGATGCCTTCGCCTTAGGCTGTCTTCTTGTCAAGCATGGAAAAAAGTTTGGTCCTGCGGCGGTGGAGGTTAGTATTAATGGATTGGCTTTATTTCGGAATTTTCCAAACGGAACCAATCAGGAGAATGGCGTTTGGCTGGCGGCAAAGCGAAATTTAGTTAACGCCAGGGGAAGAAGCTCTTACGGCTCTTTCCTGGAGGCTCAGGAACAGGGAAAGACACTGACTGATTGGAAGATGCTTCCGGAAACGGAGTATGCTCTTTGCGGCGGAGGTTTTCCCATTCGGCTGAAAAACGGAGCGCTGATCGGTACGGCATGTGTTTCAGGCTTGCCCCATGAGCTGGACCATCAAACCCTGGTGGATGGAATTTCTGAATTTTTAGGTGTGACTGTGGAATAAAATATAAGCTACAAAAAAGAAAGCGCAGCATTTCGCTGCGCTTTCTTTTTTAGAAAAGGAGGGTTATGAAAAATTGAAAAGGTGTATGAATAAACCTTCTGAAGAAGGATTGTTGTTGGTCTGTGTGCCCGGGAGTCAACCGGCTTTCCAACGCACACAGTAAAATTACGAAATGTTTTTCGTTCTTGGAATGATTATAGTATAGGGAAAGAATGTGTACACAGATTTAACACAATGGGAAAATTATGCGAAGGTTTTGTCAAGAAATTGTAAAATCACCGGGTGCTTTACTTTCCAAATAGCCTCGTACAATGAAATAAAAAAGTATGATCTATTGATGTCTCCCTAGAAAACGCGTGACCCAGCCCTTTGCATATCATGGCTGGCGGCTGATGTGGACAGCTTACATTTCAATAAGGCATTTTTCCCCTGCCGGGGTGTTTTCTGCGCCTTATTCGGCGGGCGCTTCGCGCCTGCTCTAAAGAGAAATCACTTTTCCTTATTTATCCGACTCCAGAGCCTTGCCAGGCGTCACTGGACAATCAAAACCACCAGTGAACTGGTGGTATGCACAGGGCCTGGAAGGGCCAAATAC
>OGRT01000117.1_pt1 | contig 93766 bp, 113 predicted proteins | sample 1553581 | NCBI WGS metagenome assembly OGRT01 (sample SAMEA2580113, study PRJEB22360) | human gut metagenome | biome: human gut; feature: human-associated habitat; material: faeces | place: Denmark | collected 2008/2010
TTACGGCAGCCATCCGCCATTTCCGGATGCTCCTTGGAAAGGGAGACGCAGACCCCCGTATGCCTGCAGTAGGTTTCACAATTCAGCCTTACCACATTAGCCGGCGCGGAGACGGTTTTCACCCTGCGAACCGCTTCGTCTAAGTCCTTGACGATTTTATTGTAGCCCATCACCACAATGACGCTTTTCGGTCCGAAGGTCAAGGCCGCGACCCGGTTTCCGTTGCCGTCCACGTTATAAAGGACGCCGCTCTCCGTTACCGCGTTGGAGCTCATCAGGTATACGTCGGCGAAAAAGGACTTTCTATAAATTTCCTGAACCTGTTCTCTGGTCAGGCCCTTCTGATCCCGGTCCATCAGCTTCGGATAGCTTCCGCTTCTCAGCAGCTCCATCACGCCGCATTCCCGCAAGGACATAGAACCTCCAAAGGAGATCACGTCGTCAGGCTTCAGCAGGCCGGCCACCTGCGCGACAGCATCTTCCTTAGTCGCCGCATAATACGCCTGCATGTTATTTTTCTGCAGGCTTTCCATCGTTCTTTGAATTCTCTTTTCCACCACCGCTTTACAATTCTGATCCATTTTCCATCACCTCAGTTAACTTCATCTTGTTTCCGTCCTCAGATTTTTTGCATATTCCATAGCTTTCCTGTTCCTTTGCCGGCTTCCGCCTCTATTTATCTTTTGCCGAGCCTTCCTCAAGACAGATTCTCCTGGCAGAAACAGCGTAAAAGCTATTTTCATTATACCGCTAAATTTTTAAAATGAAAAGCATTAGCGGATATATTGCTTGCTGGAATAGCCGGTAATATTTTGATAGCGAATTTGATACCAATCGCCGCTTTCCCCTAATATGGCGACCGTGGCGCCTTTAGGCGCCTGGCCGATCACCTGGGCGCTTAAGCTGGGCTGGCTGCGGATATTAAGAGGCGTTTGCTGGGTTGCTACTGTTCCCTGCCTCTGGGGCTGAGGCTGGCCTCCCGGGGGTACAAAGGGTATCCCAAAATACTCTGTTAAGGAAAGCACTAGATTTCTGGCGATATTATCAATATTATCCCGAATCCACTGGGCGTCGGCACTGTTATCATGATAAGCGGCCTCCAGCAGCACCGCCGGCGCTCTGGTTTGCTTCAGCTCGGCTAGGGTCGTGGTTGGTACGGTTTTGACCTTGTTTGGATCCGGATAAATCGCCTTAAAGTTATTTGCGATAATCTCTGCCGCCCTCTTTCCTTTGGCGCTGCCGTCGTAGTAATACACATCGGTTCCCCGGATCTGCCCGGACAGGGCGGGCGGCGCGGCGTTGGAGTGGAGGGCCAGGTGCAGGTCATAGTTTCCGGCATTGCTTTGAGCAATGGCCTGGGACAATTTTTGGCTGGGTTCATTGCGAGTAAACTGGATTCCGCTGGAGTTCAGATAAGGCTCCATGGCGTCGGCAATCAAATTCATATAGTACTCCTCGTTGCCGCCGTCTACGTAGGGGTTATATTCCTGTAAAGAGGGGCTCAAGTAAATTTTCGGCATAATGTACTCCTTTCCTTGGTCAAAGGGCTATAGCCCGATTTTCTGAAAAAACGCTTCCGTACTCTGCAAGCCTGGCCTGAGATATCTTCCCAGCCCGAAAAGACATTCCGGATCACGGGTAATTTGATTGGTATGGCTTTCACAGGTCATGCTGGACTGAAACCCCATTGTCTTCAGCATCGTCTGGGTTCCGTCGCTGATCGCTCCAAAGGGATAGGCAAAGCAGGTCGGCGTCCAACCGGTCATTTGGCGGATCCTCTCCTGCGCCCTAGTCAGATCCTGGGTAAACGCCGCCTCATAATCCAAGTCGCTTTCCCCCTTCATTCGCTTGGCGCCTACTCTTTTTCCATCATAGGAATGCATGTTATAAGAATGGTTCTGAATCTCCACCCGGCCCGAATCTATCATTTCGTTAATGTTATCCCAGGTGATATGAGAATAGTTCGGATGAGCGTCTTCCGCCTGGCTGTATTCATCGGTATAGCGGCAGATCGGGGAAATTACGATCTTCGCGTCGTACTCCTCCAACAACGGAAAGGCGTAATAGTAGTTATTGTAATAGCCGTCGTCAAAAGTAAGCATCACTGGCTTCTCCGGCAGCGGAACACCTTTCTCCACATAATCGATCAGGTCCTGCACTACCACGGTATGGTATCCGTTTTCTTTCAGGTACTTTAAATCCGATTCGAACTGTGCCGGGGAAAGCACGTATTTTCCTTGCCGGGCTTCCTCCTTCAGCAAACCGTGATACATAATGATGGGAAGCTCACAGCCTTCCTCAGGCACGGCGTTTGCCGGCAGAAGGCCTCCGTGAAATCCCAAAACGGACAATAGCAAGGCCAAGCCCAGAACAACTCCCCCCGCCGCCGCTTTCCCACCTCGTTTCAACAGGCTGTATTTTCTTTCCATTACGCTGTCCTCCCGAATAACTACGCTCCTTTTATATATAGGAGGAAAATCTTTTTTTATGACTTCTTTGAAAAAAGACTTTACAAATGGAAAAATGTGTGTTATTCTATAAACAGAAACAATAACTATTATTGATTTTAGGAGAACTAAATGGAAAAGAGACAGAATTACAGCCGGAAAAGAGAAGCCATTCTATCTGCCATCTGTTCCACCGATATTCATCCCACTGCTGATTGGATCTATCAAAAATTAAAACCAATTTATCCTGATTTAAGTCTTGGCACGGTTTACCGCAACATTGCTCGATTCAAAGAAGATGGTTTGATTATAAGCGTCGGCGTAGTAGAAGGACAGGAACGATTGGATGGCACCACCGCTCCTCACGCCCACTTTATATGCTCCAAGTGCGGCTGCGTTTTGGATGTGGAAGATGTGGAGCAGGACGCCCAGCTTGATTTCGATGTTAGTAAGCGAATCCGCTGTCAGATTGATTCTCATGATCTAGTGTTTCATGGAATTTGCGAGGAATGTCTTAACGCCCAAAAGAACGCCGGTTAATAGTAAATAAAGGGATTTGCCCTTTATAAGATAGAATATTATGATTTGGAGGAATTTAAAATGAAGAAATTTGTATGCTCTGTTTGTGGTTATGTTTACGAAGGAGAAACCGCTCCTGATTTCTGCCCCCAGTGCAAGGCTCCTAAAGAGAAGTTCGTGGAGCAGAAAGGCGAAATGTCTTGGGCCGCTGAGCACGTAGTAGGCGTTGCCCAGGGTTCCAGCGAAGACATCATGGAGGATTTAAGAGCTAACTTTAACGGCGAGTGCACCGAGGTTGGTATGTATTTGGCTATGGCCCGTGTCGCCCACAGAGAAGGTTATCCGGAGATCGGCCTGTATTGGGAAAAGGCCGCTTATGAAGAGGCTGAGCATGCCGCTAAGTTTGCCGAACTTCTGGGCGAGGTTATTACCGACAGCACTAAGAAGAATCTGGAAATGCGTGTAGAGGCTGAAAACGGCGCGACTGCCGGCAAGTTTGATCTGGCCAAACGCGCGAAGGCCGCTAATCTGGATGCCATCCACGACACCGTCCACGAGATGGCCCGCGACGAGGCTCGTCACGGCAAGGCTTTCGCCGGCCTTTTAAAGAGATATTTTGGTGAATAATCGAGGGAATAATGTATTGCGCCTAAATTCCTGGATTTTCTAAAAAGGAGAGCGGTTTTATTCCGCTCTCCTTTTATTATGCTGACGATGATCCTTGAGAACAATCTATAAAGAACACAGAAACAGGTCTGCCGTCTGTCAAAAGCGAAAGTATACACTAACAGTATCTATATACGGTATTAAAAACGGCCGGTAAAAAAGGCAGCCGCCTTTCAAGTAAAGCGGCTGCCTTTTTTATCAATCTGTTGCTTTCAGCAAAAACGAGGCGATATCCTCATAAACCTGTGCTCTATTCGTTTCATTGAGAATTTCATGTCTTCCGCCGGGATAAAGAATCAGCTTGACATCATGGCCGGTTTTCACCAAACGGTGGTAAACTTTTCTAACGCCCTTTCCAAAATTCCCTACCGGATCCTGGTCTCCAGAAACCATTAAAATCGGAAAATCAGTCGGTACGGAGCGGAACCACTGCGGCTTATTCACGTCGAAAAGCAGAGTGACCAAATCCCGATAGCCGGACACTGTAAAATCGAATCCACACAACGGATCCTGATTGTACAAATCCACCTGAGCCTCATCCCGAGAGAGCCAGTCATTCTCCGTGCGGGCCGGCTGAAAGGAACGGTTATACCCACCAGTGGTTAATTTTTTTAGCTGGTCGTCATGAGCCTTGGGACCCTTTTTCATTACAATTCTGTTGGCGTAAGCTAGGCCCATCTTCATAACAGCAGGAGAAAAACCCGCGCTGGTGCCGCAGAGTACCGCTGCGCTGACTCCTTCACCATAGTCGCTGAGATAACGCCTAGCCAAAAAAGAACCCATACTGTGGCCCATGAGCATATAAGGAGCACTGGGAAAGTCTTCCTGGATAATCCGGCGCAGCTTATTCATATCCTTTACCAGATTCTGATAGCCTCCCGGACCAAAATAACCAAAGCTCTCCTCATCCACCGCCGATTTTCCATGCCCCGCATGGTCGTTGACACAAACCACAAATCCCTTCGCCACCAAGTATTTGGCGAAACTTTCATACCGGAGGCTGTGTTCCGCCATACCGTGAGCGATCTGGAGAATCCCCCGGACCGCATTTTTATCCGCCGGAGCGAACCCCCTGGCGAAAATTCTTCCTTCACCGCTGCTGGCGTCATAGCTCATTTCTTTTGTGGTATACTCCATGGTTTCAACCTCCAAATTACGCCGCCGGAATTGACAAAGCTGTTAAATAGAGTCTGATTGGTTATTGTCCAGCACCGAAGTGCAGTGGGGACAGCGCTTTGCTTCCAGAGAAATTTCGGAGCAGCAGTAGGGACAAATCTTTGTGGCAGCCTTTTGCTCCTCCACTGGCTTTTTTCCCCATTTGGACAGCTTATTGGTCAGCTTCACAAACAGGAAGATTACCAAAGCCATGATGACGAAGTTCAGCACCGCAGTCAGAAACGCGCCGTATCTGATCGTGGCCTGTCCCACGGTGATGGCCAAAGAGTCAAAATTCACCTGACCGAACAGGCCCAGCAGCGGGGAAATAATATCCCCCGTCAGCGACGTAACGATCGCTTGAAACGCTGCGCCGATAATAACGCCGATCGCCAAATCCATCACGTTACCCCGCAAGGCAAATTCTTTAAATTCCCCTAAAAACTTTTTCATAACAATGCACCCTTCCATTTCCATTTTGCATCTTATAGAATAATTATACCATTCCCCGCGTAATATTTGTGCCTATTTTGTAAATTTTTTCTAATTCTTTACGAGCGGGTACTGCAAACAACTGTTTTACTTTCCTCTGCCGCCGCGGGTCGGAGCGTTCTTCGCCGCATATCGCTCACATCTTTTGGACACCGCGGTCGGATTGCGTTTTCCAGAAGCACCAAGACGCTGTAAAAGCAGCTTCGCGGCATAGCGCGCTCTCCATTTTCCGCAGCATGCCTCGCGATAATTATTTGCGCAGCGTTGGAAAGCCTTGCCAAACGTCTGGACGATACCAATATGAAAAATCTAATTATGCTTTTTGACTACAGACAGCCGTAGATACAGAAAAAATGGAATATGCTTCCCGCCAGCACGAACAGATGCCAGAGGGAATGCACATACTTCCTTTTCTTTCCTATTCCATACAGCGCCGCTCCTACCGTATAAAAAACGCCTCCAGCCAGCAAAAGAATCATCTCCCAAAAGGGCATGGAGCCGGCCAGAGGCTTCGCGGCGAAAATCACCGCCCACCCCATACAGATATAGCATACCATCGACAGCCTTTGGAACCGCTTTAAATTAACAGCGTTAAATACGATTCCCACCACGGCTGCCGCCCAGATGACGCCAAACAGCACCCACCCCACCGTTCCGCCGATGATGACAAGGCTCAAAGGCGTATAGGTGCCGGCGATCAGCAAAAAAATGGAGCAATGGTCCAAGATGCGGAACACCCTCTTTCCCTTGTTCACTCCTAAAGCGTGATACAGGGTGGAAACCAAATATAAAAGAATTAACGTGGCGCTGTAAATAGACAAGGACACAATCACAATCGGATCGCCGGGAGCGCTCACCAAAAGAAGCACCAGCGCCGCGATCGATAAAAGCACCCCAATCCCATGGCTGACGGCGCTTAAAATCTCCTCTGAGGCAGAATAAATGGGAAGCCCCAAAAGGCGGCGCTTTTCCTCCCGCTGTTCTTCCTTAAGCCTATTCACCGTCTTCTCTCCTTTCAACGCCAGTCAGATCAAAGCTGGGAATGAAGTCCTTTTTTGCCGAGCTTAGCTCCTGTACAAAGCCGTTTAACTCCAGGCGGAACAGCTCATCCTGCACCTTCTCATACTCCCTTCTGGTGATCCTGCGGTTGAGCTCAGGGAATTCCCCCAGGCGCACTCTCCCATAGGGAACGTATTGTCCCATCAGGCTCACAAGAATCTGATCGCCAAACGCTTCTTTCAAAAATCGGAGCGCGCCAATGGCGTTTTGCGTAGCCAAAGGCAGTACCAAATGCCGGACTACCGTTCCTCTTACCAGCATACCGTCCTGACCGAATACCGGCCTTCCCGTCTGTCTGACCATCTCTGGGATTGCCTTGGACGCCGCCTGGAAATAATCGCCTGCGCCGGAATATCTCCGCGCCTTTTCCTCGTCGGAATATTTGAGGTCCGGCAAATAGATATCCACGCTCCCCTCCAGCAGCTTTAAGGTTTCCACCGTCTCGTAGCCGCTGGAGTTATACACCACTGGAACCTTAGGCCGGTAATACCGGAAGCTTTCTAAAATCGCCGGGACAAAATGGGTTGGATTTACCAGGTTGATATTGTGAGCCCCTTTCTCCTCCAGCTCCCGATATATTTGAGCAAGCTCCTCCGGGGCGACCGTCTTTCCAAAATCCCGGGCGCTGATTTCTTCATTTTGGCAAAAGGCGCACCGAAGGGAACATCCACTGAAAAACACAGTACCGGATCCTCTCGTTCCGCTGATGCATGGCTCCTCCCAAAAATGGAGGGCCGCTCTGGCTACCCTAGGAAATACACCCATGCGGCAAAAGCCTTGTCCGCTCTCTCTTTCCCTTCTGGCGCCGCAGCTTCGGGGACAAATGCGGCACGCCTGCATCAGCTCTGTCATGCTTTTTCCTCCGCCCGGCTGCACTGCTCCACCAAACACATCATCGCCGCCATACCGCCCCGTTTTCCTCCGGTTGCCCGGTGGGAAATGAGCCAATCATGATTGCAACGGGTGCACAAATCCGTCACTGTAATATTTTCCGGACGCATCCCGGCCCTGACCATGATTTGCCGGTTGGCCTCCCACAGGTCAAGGCTATACTTTCCGTTTTTCTTATCCATAACAAATCTTTCCGTTTCCAGGTCAGAAAGAGCCAAAAACTCCCTTGCCACCGGCTCATCCACCTCATAGCAGCAGGCTCCTATAGACGGGCCGATCGCTCCTATGATCCGCTCCGGACGGCATCCGTATTCCGCCTTCATTTTCTCTACCATTTTCCGTCCGATCCGGCCGGCAGTCCCCCGCCATCCGCCATGAGCCAAGCCAATCACCCTCTTTTCCGGGTCTAAAAAGTAAAGGGGAACACAGTCGGCATAATAGGTAACCAGCACCACATCCGGCTCGTCGGTGACCAAGCCGTCCACGCTTTCCAAATCTCTGGGCCGGAAAATGCCGACGCCTCTATCCTGCCTTCCCACCCGCCGAATAAAGGTGTGATGATCCTGCGCCGAAGCGGTCAGCCCCTCGTAAGGAAAGCCTGCCGCCCCGCAGATACGTCGGTAATTTTCCAATACATTTTCATCCGGGTCTCCGCGGTGAAAGCTGAGATTCATGGAAAAAAACTCGTCTTTGCTGACGCCCCCCAGCCGGGTGGAAAAGGCGTGGCGGACGAAGGGATAGCTTTCCAAGGCCGGAAAGGTCAAATAGCCTACCCCTTCCTTAAAGTTAAGACGCATCGCGCTGCTGTGAAATACCATAGCTTCCTCCTATTCCCGGCAAGCCCTTTTCCGTAGTAACAAAACCGGCGGGCAGATACCTCCCGCCGTTCCGGAAAGGTTTCCAGCCGGCTTAGCCCTCAGGGGGCGCTGAATTCTGTCACTGTTTCTGCTTTTCAGGCAATAAGCCGGAAAGCACTTTTTTCGGTCTGCCTTCCCCGCGTAGCAGCGATCGCCGCCGCAGAAACGGAGGGGAAGCATTGGGAGGGCCGCCGGCGGCGCCAGCCTTCCCGCAGGGAGGCAAAAGCCGCATTTTAAATCTCCGCGCCTTTCAACGTAAGCGGACAAATTTTTTTGAAGCAGCCCTCTTTTTATCCGTCAGCCTCCTCCGCCGCAGCCATTTCTCCCGCAGGTTCTTCTTCCTTGCGGGCGGTGGTCTTTTTTACCACTACGCCCTCGTACTTCAGCTTAAACTGAATTCTCCCCTTAAATTCCCCGCCGCAGCACGGACACCGGAAGTCTGCCCGGTAGCTTTTGTTTTTAAACTCCCACTCGCCATTCCTTTTCGCCTCCGCCCCGCACGCCGGGCATTCAAAGCTCATATCCGCATCCTTTAGCAGAGGATTGCTGAGATCGCAAAGGATAGTCGTTTTAAACCGCATTTTATCATAAAATTGATCCTTTGAGGCATCCTCAAAGAAAGGTTTCAGCTCTTCCTCATCATAAAGCCTTCGAAAACAGGCCAAGGCCAAAAGGCTGTCATCCAGCGCCCGATGATGCTCCATTCCCTGCACATCGATGCCCAGAAGCTGAGCCGCAGTGGAAAGCCCCATTTGCTTTCCCCTCTCATAGTACACGCGCCGTTCGCAAAAGCTTTGCAGATTGACATAGCCCTCTATGTAGTCCAGGCGGTCCGTGCCCCAATAATATTGATGGTTTTCCATCAGGGCTAAGATATCCGAGGTTCCCCAGGTCATCAGAACTGCGTTTCCTAAAAACTTTTTAAATTTACTTACCGCCCTGGTATACGTAACGCCCAGCCCCAGTTCCTCACTGCTGATGTTCGTCAGGTTTTTAACCTTGCTGCTGAGCTTCTTACCAATTTGGGGCTTTACCACCACGGAGAAGGTATCCTCCACGCACAGGCGGTCGTTTACCTTAACCGCGCCGAATTCTATAATCTCGTTGAAAAAGCCGCTTTTTCTTTTACTGTAGGTTCCGTTCCATTCCAGGTCAAGAATTACAAACTCCATGGAAGCTCTCCCATCATCATAGTTCCCAGTTAAAAACTCAACATCCCTAAGTTCTTCACCATATCGATCGCTTTTCCCACGGCGGAAACCACCAGCAGCCCGCCGCAAACTCCCGCTATGATCCGGAAAACCCAGTGCGCCAGAATCCCTTGAAATAATGAAATGATTTTGGACAGCGCCAGAAACAGAATCATCTCAAACAGAATGAAAACGACCAAAAAAAGCAAGGCGGACGCCACGCCTAAAAAGCCGGAGCCGCCGGACTCAAAAGCCTGAACCGTCAGGGACTTGGCGGATACGCTGAGCCAGGTCAGCCAATGAACATCCGTAAGGGTAAAGACCAAGCCGAACAAAAAAATATTTTCTCCCGCCTGGGGACGCTTTTTCACAGATCTTCGAGCCGAAGCCGGGCCCGATTGGGAATAGATATCCTGATATTCCGGCTCTGGCTCCGGTTCCGCCTGAACCGCTAATTCCCGATCCATGAAGGCGTGGTCACGGAATACGGATACCAACAGGCTGACGCCCGCTGCTGCAGCAGCCGCGGCCGCTGCGAAATTCAGAAAAGCGCCCGCCGCGCTGGATTCGAAGATCCATCCGCCGCCTAAAAACACCACGCCGCCCGCCAGCACGGAAACCAGCAGATGACCGCAGAACAGCAGGCCGCCGGTTCGGGTTCCGCATTTCAGGCTTCCATAAATCAAATATGCCAGCACTGCTAACGGCATTCCTACTCCGGTCAGTCCAAGATAGGCTGCTTTCAGCATTACGTCGAAAATTTCCAAGACAGTTTCTCCTTTCAGCGGCACAACGCCCCGCCCGATCGGGCGGAGTATCCGCGGACCTGCTTAAAATTCACTGGAAAGTACGATTTATCCGATACGCCGGTACTCAACCTAAGGGGCAGCATTCCCGTCAGCGCCAAAAGCGGTATCAGAGGAACATCCGCCGCGCAGCCAATCAAACGGATACATAAAAAAAGCGGACACCTCTCCCAGCGCCCGCCTTAGGAACCAGGGAAAAAGCTTATCCTTTCCGGCTGGCATTTTTCATCCGTTGTTCCTTATTCAAAATCGTCTTTCTCAACCGGATGCTCTTTGGCGTGACCTCCACCAGTTCATCGTCGGTGATAAATTCCAAGGACTGCTCCAGGCTCATAATACTGGGAGGAGTCAGCTTCAGCGCCTCGTCGGAGCCGGCGGCCCGGGTATTGGTCACGTGCTTTTTCTTACACACATTCACCGTGATATCCTCGGACTTTGGAGACGCTCCCACGATCATCCCCTCATAGACCGGAACGCCGGGACCTACGAACAATCTGCCCCGGTCCTGGGCGGCAAACAAGCCATAGCCTGTGGTTTCCCCCGTTTCGTGAGCGATCAAAGAGCCCTGCTGCCGCTGTAAAATATCGCCCTTGTACGGCTCATAGCAGTCAAACACATGGTTCATAATTCCGTTACCGTTGGTATCGGTCAAAAATTCAGAGCGGTAGCCCATCAGCCCTCTGGCGGGAATTTTAAACTCCAGATGGGTGGTGCCCGTTTCCCGGGTGCCCATATTCAAAAGCTCCGCCTTGCGGGTGCCCAGCTTTTCCATCACAGCGCCCACGTAATTGTCAGGCACCTCGATCATCAAAAGCTCCATCGGCTCGCAAAGCTTTCCATTGATGGTCTTATAAATCACCGTAGGCCTGGAAACCTGAAATTCATAGTTCTGCCGGCGCATGGTTTCGATCAGAATGGAAAGATGCAGCTCTCCCCGGCCGCTGACCTTAAAGGTATCGGAGGAATCCGTTTCCTCCACCCGCATGGCTACGTTGGTTTCCACTTCCTTGAAGAGCCGGTCCCGGATATTCCGAGAGGTGACGTATTTTCCCTCCCGGCCGGCAAAGGGGCTGTTATTCACCATGAACATCATAGACACCGTCGGCTCGTCGATCTTTACAAAGGGCAGGGGCTCTACACATTCGGGATCGCAGGCAGTCTCGCCGATATTCAGATCCGTAATTCCGGACACCGCAATTAGGTCCCCCAGGGCGGCGGATTGGGCCTCTACCCTTTTCAAGCCCTCAAATTGGTACATTTTAGTAATTCTGGCCTGCTTGGTCGTACCATCGTTGTGGCACAGGACAACGCTTTGGCCGGTTTTCACCTGGCCGCGCTCCACTCTGCCCACGCCAATACGGCCTACATAATCATCGTAATCAATATTGGAAAACAAAATCTGCAGCGGTCCGTTCAATTCTCCCTTCGGGGCGGGCACATATTTCAAAATAGCCTCAAACAACGGGGTCATATCCTTGCCGGGCACAGCCGGATCCGTGGTAGCGTAGCCGTCTCTGCCGGAGGCGTAAATCACCGGAAACTCCAGCTGGTCATCATCCGCGCCCAGCTCAATAAACAAATCCAGCACCTCATCCACCACTTCGGCAGGCCGGGCGCCGGGACGGTCGATCTTATTCACCACAACCACAGGCCTCTTTCCCAAGCCAAGAGCCTTTTTCAGCACAAACCGGGTCTGGGGCATACAGCCCTCAAAAGCGTCCACCAGCAGCAGAACGCCATCCACCATCATCAGGATCCGCTCTACCTCGCCGCCAAAATCGGCGTGACCGGGAGTATCCACAATATTAATTTTCGTATCCTGATACATGACCGCCGTATTTTTAGAAAGAATGGTAATCCCGCGCTCCCGCTCCAAATCATTGGAATCCATTACCCGTTCCGCCACCGCCTCGTTCGCCCGGAAAATACCGCTTTGCCGCAGCATCTGATCCACCAGGGTGGTTTTGCCGTGGTCTACATGGGCGATAATGGCAATATTCCGCAAATTCTCTCTTACATCCATTCAAGCTTACCTCTTTTTCCTGTTACTTGCTTTCATTTTCTTTTTTCATCAATTTTACACTCTATTATATCACAAGGAGCAGGACTCGTACAATGATAGAATCACTTAAAATCCGGGCCGATTCCTTCTAATTTATAGCAACTACGGCGTTGATATCGCCTTCTGTAGTAAGATCCACACACAAACAGACGCAAAGCAGCGGCACCTCAAACGCCGGCTGACGGATTTCCACCGCAAAGCAGTCCATTCTATCCTTCCAGCATTTTTGATGGCTTAGCAGCACGCTGGAGTCAACATCAATCACGTCAAAATTCCGCGCCACCAAATCGCCCCGGAAATGCCAGGTGACCCCGCCCAAAACCAATTGCTGGGGAATCCCATTCCCGGAAATCCGCAAGGTAACGCTGAGATTTTTCCCCTCCGCCGGCGAAATCCCGTACCGGATAATAGGAGGAAACACCCTCTGCTTAATTTTGGCGGCCGCAGTTCCCTGAGAATCAGTAAGCAGCAGTACGGCGCCGGCGGGCTTTTTACTTCTGGTCACCCGGTAGCGCACCTCTCCTGCTTCGTCATAAATCAAAAATACCGTGTCCCCTTTCGAGGTGCAGGGACTGATGGTGAAACGCAACGAAGGTCTCCTCCTTTCTAAAAGCTCTATTATCTATTTATTATAGCTATTTTTTCATTTAATATCAATCAAAAAGAGCAAGCCCGCATCAGGCTTGCTCTTTCGAGTATATTTTTCTCATATCCAGCTAATTGAAAATTCCAAAATTACCTTACCGCCACCGGCTCCACGGGGATCGTGCTTTGCAGCTCGTGGTTTTTCTGGTTAGTCATGGAATAAGCGATATTCGTACAATGGTCGGCGATTCGCTCCAGGTTGGTGAGCATGTCCATAAACACCGTTCCCGCAACCACAGAGCACTTTCCTTGGTTCAGCCGCTCAATATGGAGATCCTTCAACTCCTGTGTGGCATCGTCGATGATTTCCTCCCGGCGGTTGATATCCGCCGCCATCTGGGGCTGAGTTTCCCGGCTGGCAAACATCTGCAATGCCTCTTCCAGCATCGCCTCCACCCGGTTCCGCATCTCCGTGGCCTGCTCCACCGCCCAGGGACTGAATTTCTGCTTGGATTTCTTCAGGGTCTGGGCCAGCTCACACAGGTTCTCGCTGTGATCCCCGATCCGCTCCATATCGCTGATGACATGGTACATCGAGCCCAAGGCCTGCCGGTCATAATCCTCCAAATCCAAGCCGTTGATTTTTACCAGATATTCCGCGATCCCCCGGTTTAGGAAATTGATCGTATTTTCATTTTCATAGATTTGATCCACCTTAGTATTATCTTGGGTAATCAAGGCGTCCATGGCCATCCCTAAGGTTTCCTTAGCAAGCTGCCCCATACGGTCTACCTCTTTAAACAGCTGGGCAACGGCGACCGGAGGAGTGCTCAGAATTCTGGCGTCCAGATAAGCCAGGGAGTTGGAGCTTTTGACCGGATCAGAGCCCGGAATCACTTTACAGGCAACCTTTACCAGCAGGCTGCTCAGAGGAAGCATGATCGCGGTGCAAACAATATTAAAAATCACATGGACAATAGAAATTTGGGCCATCACGCTGCCCGGGGCGATTCTCTGAACCAGCTCCGCAAAGGGAAACAGCATACTGATGACGATAAACAGGATTGCGCCAAATACATTGAACATTAAGTGAACCACCGCGGTTCTTCTCGCCGTCTTGCTGGTGCCCACGCTGGAAATCAGCGCGGTGACGCAGGTGCCGATATTTTGACCGTAAATCACATAAATCGCACTTGGAAGAGTGATGGCGCCAGCCGCACCCAACGCCTGAAGTACGCCGACAGAGGCGGAGGAGCTTTGGATAATCGCGGTAAACACCAGACCGACCAGCACGCCCAAAAGCGGGTTTGAGAAAGAGGTCATCAGGCTGGTAAAAACCTCAGACTCAGAGAGAGGCTCCATAGCGGTGCTCATCATTTTCATGCCCATAAAGAGAATTCCGAAGCCCGCGATGATCTGGCCGATATGCTTAACGCTGTTTCGCTTGATAAAGGATATCATTACCACGCCGATGAGAACCGCGATCGGCGCAATCGCAGTTAGATTGATAGCGATCATCACACCGGTGACCGTAGTACCGATATTAGCGCCCATGATCACGCCTACCGCCTGGGCTAAATTCATCAGTCCAGCATTTACAAAGCCTACCACCATCACCGTGGTGGCAGAGGAGCTTTGAATGACAGCCGTAACCACCAAGCCAACCAAAGCGCCCATATACTTGTTTTTGGTCAAGCGCTCGATCATTCCTCTCAGCTTTGAGCCGGCCGCCATTTCAAGGCCGTCCCCCATAAGCTTCATTCCGAACAAGAACAACCCAAGGCCTCCGGCCAGCTGCATCAACATACTCCCTATTTCCATACTATCCCACCCGTCTCAATTTTCAGATCCTTGCATTTTTGAATTCATTTTTACAATTTCATTATGAGTTTATTACTTCAATGTTAAGTGTACGTTAAATCCTTTCATATTTCTATACTTTTCCCGATAAATTTTACAAATTGACCAATTTTATTTTTCGTTTTAATCATATTTTACCGGAAAAAATCATCCATTTTTTCCAAATATTAGATAATAGTTAAATTTTAAACAGCATTATAACTATAGAATAATTAGTATTAATAATATTTATATATTATTAACTATTATTAATTTATAATATAAAAAACAGCTTTAACCGCTACCAAAGTTCCAATTTATGTGGTATGATGATGCCAACAACAAAAGGGACAGGTGGTAATCATGAAAAAGCTACTTTTGGTGATCGACTATCAAAATGATTTCGTCAGCGGCAGCTTAGGGTTTGAGCAGGCAGTTTCTTTGGAGGATCCGATCTGCCGTAAAATTGAGAGCTATCTTAAAAACGGGGACGACATTATCTTTACTCTAGACACTCACGGGCAGGATTACAGTTCCACGCAGGAGGGGAAAAAGCTGCCGGTTCCCCACTGTCTGAAAGGAAGCGATGGCTGGAAGGTCTACGGCAAGGCTGCCTCTTATCTTTCCAAGGCCGCGGCAGTATTTGAAAAACCGACCTTCGGCTCTCTAGAGCTCGGGGAATATTTAAAAAGCCATCCCTACGAGTCCATCGAGCTTTGCGGCGTGGTATCCAATATTTGTGTAATTTCCAACGCGGTTTTGGCCAGGGCCGCTTTACCGGAGGCCGCTATTGTGGTCGATTCCCACTGTACGGCAAGCAATGATCCCGGCCTGAATCAAAAAGCGCTGGATGTAATGGCGGGCTTTCAGGTAGAGGTTCTATAAGCGCTTATTTCCTTGCCGCGCCGCCGGCCGGTACGGCGCGGCCGCTGCCGAAGCTCCGGCAAACCGCCTTTTTGTGAGCCGTTTCCCGCAGACATGCAGAAGCTGGTAAAGGATCTTGTGCTTTGTTCCGCTTTTTGCCTCCCTTAGCGGACGCCGCAGGCAGCTGCCTTGGGGCTTTGCCGCATCGGCGGCTGAGGCAAAGCCTTAGGTGCTATAAGCCAATCAGCGATATGCCTCTCCTGCTTTCCTCGGTGCTCCTGGGAGAGCAGTTATTTTTGCAATACCGCGGCGCTTTTGCGTTCCGAAAATAGCTGAACATTATAAAAGAAGAACCGCTGCCTATGATTCCGCCAGGAGAATCAGGCCGCGGTTCTTGATTTTTTCCTCGGTTGGTTTTTTCCCTGTAAGCAGGTCAGCTGCCATAAAATCAGGCCGGTCAGCCCCCAAATAGCGGCAGTAAATAAAAGGCTGCCACCATAGAACAGGGCCAAGCCCGTTTGATACACCAGCATTGCTACAAGATATGCGGTACCTGTTTGGAAGCCCACCGCAGCCAGTGTCCATTTCCAGGAGCCCAGCTCCTTTCTCATGGCACTGACCGCACCAATGCAGGGAGCCGCCAGCAGGTTGAACAGCATAAAGCTGTAAGCGCTCAACGGGGTAAATACGGAGGAAAGCCCCCAAGCCGCCGCGCCGTCCGCTGCCGGAGCTCCAGTCCGGGGCAGCAGAATTTCCAGGGCCGCCACAATATTTTCTTTCGCTAAGGCGCCGGATAAGGCGGCCACCGCCGCTTCCCACCTGCCGAAGCCTAAGGGAGTAAATAACGGCGCTAGGCACCTGCCCAAATCGGCTAAAATGCTTTCAGATGGCTGGCTGACGGCAAGCGTCCGGTCAAACCTCTGTAAAAACCATAAAATACCGCAGCCGATAAAGATAATAGTGCCAGCCTTTACCACAAACGCTTTTATCCGTTCCCATACCCTTCTTCCCACGCTTTTCAAGTTCGGCAAGCGATAGTCCGGAAGCTCCATGACGAACCCGGAGGCTTCCCTGTGAAACGGCTTCCATTTTTTTAATAACAGCCCGGCAAAAATTGCCGCGCCCATCCCAACAAAGTACATAGAGGGGGCTACCCAGGTTTTGTCTGGAAAAAAAGCGCCTCCCAGCAAAGCAAATAGGGGAAGCTTGGCGCTGCAAGGGATGAACGGCGTTAAAAAAATAGTCAGACGCCGGCTGGTTTGATCCTCTATCGTCCGGCTGGCCATAATCGCGGGAACAGAGCACCCTGTGCCTACTAAAAATGGGATAAAAGATTTTCCGGAAAGTCCAAGCCGCTTCAGCAGCCGGTCCATCAGGAACGCTACCCGGGCCATATATCCGCAGTCCTCCAGCAAAGAGAGGATCAGGAACAGCACGGCAATTTGCGGCAGAAAGCTGAGCACAGCCCCTACTCCCCTCAGCAGGCCGTCTGTCAACAGGCTTTGCAGCCATTGGGCCGTACCCATAGCTTCCAGCAGATCCAAAAGGCTCCCGCCAATCAGGTCTTGAAAAAGCTTTTCTTGAAGCCAGCCGGTCACTGTTCCCCCCACCAGATTGACGGAAACCATATATACTGCCCACATAAGAGCCGCAAAAATAGGAAACCCTAAAAGACGGTTCATCAAAATCCTGTCGATTTGCCTAGTAGTATTCCGCGCTTTATGGTTTCTTCGTACCGTCAAAGCCACTAATCGGTCAACCTCTCGGTACCTCATGGAAGCCGCCGCCTCGTCAGGAAGAACAGCGTCTGCATCTTTTCCTTTCAGAACCTGCTGAGACGCCGCCCCGCCAGCTTGACGGCCGTCTTCTTTTCCTCCTGGCGTTTTGCCTTTTAGACAGCCGGCAAGGGTTCTCTCCCGCCGCAGTCCTAAGCTTACAGCGGCCTCCGCCGCCTCCCGGACTCCCTTTCCCTTGGAAGCAGCCATCGGAACCACCGGACAGCCGAGCTCTTTGGAAAGGCGCGGGATATCGATCCGGTCCCCTTTTTTCTCCACCATATCCATCACGTTCAAGGCCAGCACGAGAGGTATTCCCAGCTCCAGCAACTGTGTGGTCAAATATAGGTTTCGCTCCAGGTTGGTGGCGTCTATGATATTTAAAATTACATCCGGACGCTCTTTTTCTAAAAACGCGCGGGCTGCCTTCTCATCAGGACTGGCTGCCTCCAAGGAATAAATCCCCGGAAGGTCCGCCACGGTTACCCTTGGGTTTCCCCGGAGTACCCCCAGCTTTTTTTCCACCGTCACACCCGGCCAGTTACCCACATATTGAGTGCTGCCGGTAAGCGCGTTAAACAGCGTGGTTTTGCCGCAGTTTGGGTTTCCCACCAGCGCAATGATCATAGGCATCCCCCCTAATCTGGTACTAGTTATATGGACGATATTCCTTTGTTATGACCGCTGAGCGTCTCGAAACTTTTCCGGAAAGCTTGCCCTTTCTTTCCCGGCTATGCTATAATAAAATAATTGTACTGCTATTTTATTCCATGGAAATTTCCTGGCTTTACCGCCATAGAAGACAATTAGGAGGCTTTTTCATGATTGTAAAACCAAAAACCAGAGGATTTATCTGCACCACCGCCCATCCTGTCGGCTGCGCGCGCCATGTCGCGGATCAAATCGCCTATGTGAAAGCCCAAGGCGCTATGACCGGATGTAAAAACGTATTGGTGGTAGGCTGTTCCACCGGCTTTGGGCTGGCCACGCGGATCGCGGCCGCATTCGGCTGCGGCGCGAAAACCATCGGTGTGTCCTATGACCATCCCGCTTCCGGAAAGCGCACCGGTACTCCCGGATGGTATAATAACGCGGCCTTTGAAACCTATGCCCTGGAGGATGGCCTTTACGCAAAGACGTTGATTGGCGACGCTTTTTCCCAGGAAATGAAAGAACAAGCGGCTGAACTCATTCAAAAGGATCTGGGACAAATCGACCTGCTGGTTTACAGTGTGGCCGCTCCCCGCCGCACAGACGCAGAAGGACGCACCTACTCCTCTGTTTTAAAACCGGTAGGCGCTCCTTTTAAAAGCCGGAGCATCGACCTGAGCACCAATCAGATTAAAGAGGTTTCCATCGAGCCTGCCAGCGGCGAGGAGGTCGCCGCAACCGTCAAGGTGATGGGCGGAGAGGACTGGCAGCTTTGGATCGACCTCTTGAAAGAAAAGGGACTTCTCGCACAAAGCTTTGCCACAGTGGCTTATTCCTATATCGGGCCTGAGGTAACCCACGCTATTTATAAAAACGGTTCCATCGGACAAGCCAAAAAGGATTTGCAGGAAACCGCCCTCCGCATTACCGAGCAATTATCGGCCATCGGCGGCAAGGCTTTCATTTCGGTGAATAAGGCCCTGGTCACTCAGGCCAGCGCCGCCATTCCCGTGGTGCCGCTGTATATCTCCATTCTGTTCCATGTGATGAAGGAACAAGGAACCCATGAGGGCTGTATCGAGCAAATGGACCGTTTGCTTCGGAAAAAGCTGTTCGCCTCTCCGATTCCTGTGGATGAGGAGAACCGCATTCGTATGGACGACTGGGAAATGGATTCCAGGGTTCAAAGCGCCGTCGATTCGCTTTGGAATCAGGTTACGGATGAAAATCTAAAGCAATACGCCGACCTAGACGGTTATTGGAAGGATTTTTACCAGCTTTTCGGCTTTGGGATTGACGGTGTGGATTATGACGCCGACGTAGACGTGGATGTAAAAATCCCGTCTGTGGAATAAACAACCGCCTAGCCTTCCGAATACTGCGCAGGCAAGGCCGCCCCGCTTCAGCGGTGCTGTGCCGAATAAAATTCCCGGAAGGCTCTTTCGCAGGCTTTGGCCCTTCTAAGGCCGCCGAACAAAAGGATATCGTATCCTGCGGCATTTCTGCTCTAAACAGGTTTCGCGTTGCCGCAGAAATCGATAGGATCGGCTGCGTCAAGCTGAGCATTGACCCTGGCGTGTTTTTCTCGGCCGGATTCCGGCACTCGAAAAAGGCCCCCTGCCGGACAGAGAAACAGCTTACGAACAGGAGCGCGGCAGGCCTTTCCGTAAAAATCTGTTCTCTTCTCTAAAAAACGAAAGGAAAAACATGTTTTTGTCCGGCGGCTCATAGGATAAAAGGGCATACCCAAAACAAGGAGATGACGGCATGGAAATAATTCTAGAATATTTAAAATCCGTTTTATTCGGCATCGTGCAGGGAATTACCGAATGGCTTCCCATCAGCAGCACCGGGCACCTGATTCTGCTGAACCAATTTACCCCTCTGACGGTAGCGGCGGATCCGGCCCGGAACCAGGAATTCTTTGATATGTTCAAGGTGCTGATCCAGTTTGGTTCTATTTTAGCGGTTGTGGTGCTTTATTTTCATAAGCTGAACCCTTTTTCTCCTAAGAAAACAGAGCGGGAAAAGAAAAACACCTTTTCCCTGTGGGGAAAGGTGCTTGTGGCCAGCGTTCCCGCCGGCATCATTGGAATTTTGTTCAACGACGTCATTGACAGCGTCCTTTCCACTCCCTATGTCATTGCCGCCACGCTGATTCTTTACGGCGTTCTGTTCCTGATTCTGGAAAGCCGGAACAAACAGCCCAAGGTAAAAAAGTTTTCTGAATTGACCTACCAGATGGCTTTGCTGATCGGCGTATGCCAAATGCTGGCGCTGATTCCCGGCACCTCCCGGTCCGGCGCTACTATCCTCGGCGCTGTGTTCCTTGGCTGCTCCCGTTTTGTAGCCGCTGAGTTTTCCTTTTTCCTGGCGATTCCGGCGATGCTGGGCGCCAGCGGCGTAAAAATTCTGATCTTTCTGGTGGAGGGCGGCGGCTTCTCGGGGCCTGAGCTGGGTATTCTGCTGGTAGGCATGGTGATTTCCTTTATCGTTTCCATGCTGGCCATCCGGTTCCTAATGGGCTTTATCAAAAAGCACGATTTCAAGGCCTTCGGCTGGTACCGGATTGTACTGGGCATAGTGGTCGTACTGTATTTTGCCTTGTCCGGCGCTCAAATGATGCCGGTATGACGGCTTTCGAGCGTCTCTGAACCGTTGTCTTTTTAATTTTTCCTGCCGCACAGGCTTATAGAAAATAATTTTGCCTTCAATCGCTCTCGGAACGCTCAATAAAATTCCGTGAAAAAGGCCGGAGCTTATTTGATTTGCTCCGGTCTTTTTCATGTCATCCAACTCAAACAGCAAGCCCAAAGCACAACGGGAAAAATTGATTTCTCCATTGCATTGAAGGCCGGCAGCTGGGAAACCGCGCTTTTCTACCCGGCGGTTTGTTTCCAGCGAACATCAAAAAGGTCGGGGATTACAGAAGATCTGTAATCCCCGACCTTTCCCTATTTCGTTATTTTTTCTTTGGCTTAAAGCTGTCCTTCAGAGATACGGAACGGTTGAACACCAGCCTTCCCGGCTTGCTGTCCTTATTATCAAGACAGAAATACCCTAAACGCATAAACTGGAACGACCGGGGCGCCTGCGCGTCCTGTAAGCCCCGCTCCACCTTGCAGCCGGTGAGAATCTCCAGGGAATTGGGATTTAACAGGGTCAAAAAGTCCTTGTCACCGGCCTCGGGCTCCGGATCCAAAAACAGGTTATCGTACAAGCGGACCTCGGCGTCCAAAGCAGTTTTCGCATCGGCCCAGTGGATGGTCCCCTTAATTTTTCTGCCGTCGGGAGTATTGCCTCCCCTGGTCTCAGGGTCGTATTCCGCGTATACCTCCACCACGTTACCGTCGTCATCCTTTTTGCAGCCGGTGCAGCGGACGATATAGGTGGTCTTCAGCCGCACCTCGTTGCCGGGGAACAGCCGGAAATAGCCCTTCACGGGTTCTTCCATAAAATCATCGGCCTCGATGTAAAGCTCTCTGGAGAAGGTCACCGTGCGGGTGCCGTCCTCCGGGCGGTTGGGGTTATTCTCTACCTCAAACGTCTCGGTTTTATTTTTCGGATAATTGGTCAGGATCAGCTTAATCGGCCGCAGCACCGCCATAGTGCGCTGGGCGTTCAGATTCAAGTCCTCCCGCAGGCAGTGCTCCAAAAAGCCGTAGTCCACCGTGGAATTCACCTTAGAAACACCGATTCTATCGCAGAAATTTCGGATGGAGGCCGGGGTATACCCTCTTCTTCTCAAGCCGCCCAGGGTGGGCATTCTGGGATCATCCCAGCCGGATACGTGACCGTTTTCCACCAAAGCCCGCAGCTTTCTTTTACTCATCACCGTATGGTCAATGCCCAATCTGGCGAATTCGATCTGCTGCGGCTTACAGGGGCCGTCCACATTATCAACCACCCAGTCGTACAAAGGCCGATGGTCTTCAAACTCCAGGGAACATAGGGAATGGGTGATTCCCTCCAGCATATCCTCGATAGGATGGGCGAAATCATACATAGGATAAATGCACCAGGTATCTCCGGTGCGGTGGTGCCTGGCCCGGTTGATCCGGTAGATAACCGGGTCGCGCATATTGAAATTGCCGGAGGCCAAATCGATTTTAGCCCGCAGCGTCATTTTTCCATCCTCGAACTCCCCGGCTCTCATTCTGCGGAACAGTTCCAGGCTTTCCTCCTTAGGGCGGTCCCGATAAGGGCTTACCGCCGGATGGGTCAAATCTCCCCGGTTTTCCCGCATCTGTTCGGGAGTCAGCTCGCACACATAGGCCAGCCCTTTTTCAATCAGGCGGCAGGCAAACTCGTACATTTTCTCAAAGTACTCGGAGGCATAGTAAAACCGGTCGTCCCAGTCAAACCCCAGCCAATGGATATCCTCCTTTATAGCGTCCACGTACTCCACGTCTTCCTTGGTAGGATTGGTGTCGTCCATTCGCAGATTGCAGATTCCGCCAAACTTTTCCGCCGTGCCAAAGTCGATGCAGACAGCCTTGGCGTGGCCGATGTGCAGATAGCCGTTAGGCTCCGGAGGAAAACGGGTGTGGACCTGCTTTCCCTCAAATTGTCCTCCCGCCTTCAAATCCTCCACAATATAGTCCTGTATAAAATTGGATGGGGTTTCTTCCCCTTCCGCTGGCTTTACAATTTCCGGCATGAAGCATACTCCCTTCTTATAGTTTGGCAAGGCCCAGGCGCAGGCGCCGCAGGCTTTCCTCACGGCCCAGGATTTCTAAAATTTCAATCGCGCCCCCCGGCGTGACCAATTGCCCGGCGGCCGCGATTCTCACCGGCCACATAACGGTGCCGTTTTTCAGGCCTTTCTCCTGGGCGTACTGAATCAGGCAATCGTGGATCCCATCATGATTCCAATTAGGCAGAGCTTCCAGCAGCGCGATGGTATCCTCTAAAACCTCCTTGGAATTTTCCAGGTTGGTCTTGCTTTTTTTATTGATAAACAGCTCCTTTTCGTAGCCGGGAAGCTTTTGGAAAAAGCCGATCATCTCAGGAATCTGCGTCAGCCTGGTAACCCGGGGCTGAAGAATTTCCACCAGCTTGGGATAAGGGGCCTCCGTATCCGGGAACGCCTGCCGGAAATAAGGCTTCGCCAGCTGTAAAAATTCCTCCGGGGATTTCCCGCGGATATACTCCCCGTTAAACCAGGTCAGCTTATCATAGTCGAACACCGCCGGCGATTTGCTGATGCCGTCGATGGAGAAGCTCTCCGTCAGGCCTTCCAGGGTGAACATTTCCTGATTATCCTTAGGACACCAGCCCAGCAGGGCGATATAGTTGGTGACGGCCTCCGGCAGATAGCCGTCCGCCATCAGGTCTTCAAAGCTGGTGGCGCCGTGGCGCTTGGAAAGCTTGGAAACGCTGCCATCCTCATTTTTCCCCATAATCAGCGGCAAATGCACATAAGTGGGAACCTCCCAGCCGAACGCCTCATACAAAAGGTTGTATTTCGGCGCAGAGGACAGATATTCACATCCCCTCACCACATGGGTGATATGCATACTGTGATCGTCGATAACGTTGGCAAAGTTATAGGTCGGATAGCCGTCGGCCTTCAGCAGAATCTGATCCTCCAGCTCCTTATTTTCCACCGTGATCTCTCCGTAAACCGCGTCCTGGAAGGTGGTAGAGCCCTCCAGCGGCATTTTCTGACGAATAACATAGGGGACTCCCTGAGCCAGAAGCCTGTCTACCTCTTCCTGGGGCAGATCCCGGCAGTGGCGGTCGTAACCGCCGCCGACGCCCTGCTCCTGGTGGAGGGCGTCCAGCCTCTCTTTGGTACAGAAGCAGTAATAAGCCTTGCCCTCTTTCACCAGCTGTTCCGCATAGGGCTTGTACATATCCTTTCGCTGGCTCTGTACATACGGGCCGTATTCACCGCCCACATCCGGGCCCTCGTCATGCTTCAGACCTACCATATCCAGCGTGCGGTAGATTACCTCCACAGCGCCATCCACCAGCCGCTCCTGGTCGGTGTCCTCGATCCGCAGAATGAATTTCCCGCCCTGGGATTTGGCGATCAAATATTCATAAAGCGCCGTTCTCAGATTACCCACATGCATAAACCCGGTAGGACTCGGCGCATACCGTGTTCTGACTTCCATGTTCATTTCCCCTTTATTCTTCCATAATGAATTATTATATCAAATTTTCCCATAGGTGGAAAGGCTTTCCGTAAAAAAACTCAATATCCGTAGCCGCCCGCGCCGCTGAACACCTCCGGATCATAGCCGTATCCAAGCAAAAGGTCAGAAAGGCTCTCTGACCAAGGAACCAGGCCATAGCAAACCGGAGTATTCGTTTCTGCGCGGAATCCGGCGATCAGAACCCGGTCCGGCGTCCATCCATAAATATTCCAGTAGAGCTCTGAGGAGGGCGACTCTAAGCACAGCTCCATATAGTTCCAATAATACCCATTCTCATAGATATCATTCACATCTCTTATCGAGCCTATTCTGGAATAAAACAGAGAAACCGCGCTGTCCATTTTCGCCGTAACAGTATCCGCTAAATCCAGGCTCCTTTCCTGAAAAATACTGACCGGCGTCACCTCGATATCCTCCTTGACACAGTGCAGCGCGATGATCTCATCCGCATAACCGCAGGCGGTAATGCGCCAGGTAGTGGATTTGGCGTCGGTAAATAGGATATCCAGCGAAAAGGCGTCGCCCTTTTCCTCCTCATAAAGATACTGTTCATACTCCCGGAGGCGCTTTTGATACTCCTCCTGCTGTCTTTCGTATTCCTCCTGCTGAAGCTTTGCCTCCAGCTCTTTTTCCTCATCAGAAGGCTCTAAAGAGCTGTCCTGAGGCTCCTCGCTGGTTCCTGTGCTTCCGCTCTCAGGATCCTCAGCGCCTGGCTCTGATAAGGTTCCTTCCGGCCCGCTGCCGGTTTGAGGCGACACGCCGCCGCTTTGAGCGTCATCAGGCTCCCATACCGGCTCGGAAGGCACCGTTACCTTTCCCGGCGTCAGTCTCCAGGCCTCAGCGTATTTCTCCATAATCACGCTGTCTATCTTCAGATTGAACAGGTATTCCACATCCTCGCTGACGTTCTTCAAAAACAGATTCCTTGCCTGAACCACCGTTTCGTCAATCTGACTGGTATTCAGCGGTTCCCGGAGGCTGTAGGCCGCCGGGTACAGCTTTTGCGGATCCGCTTTCATCGCGGGGCTTTCGATAATTTTCTGCGGGTTATTCAGCGTCACCGGCATTACGACCGCCTGTTCGCTTTTATCCTCTGTGGCAGCGGGCAGAACCCAGGTGGAAAATAGGATGCCGGCGAATAAAATCACGCAGGCGAACGCTATGGTTTTCCCGGTATTTTTATCAAATCTCACAGCACCGACCCCTTTCCTTTTCCGTCAAAGCGCAGGCGGATCACCGTTCCCCTGCCGACCTCGCTTTCGATTTCTAGAGTCGCGGCGTGAGCATGAGCAATTTCCATACACAAGGCCAGTCCCAGTCCAGCTCCGCCGTATTTCCGGGACCGGGCCTTGTCCACCCGGTAAAAGGGCTCGAAAATTTTATCCAGCTCTTCCTTGGGAATACCGCTGCCCTGGTCGGCTACGGAAAACTCCATGACGCCGTCCTGGGTAAAATAGGCGTTAAGCGTCACGCACGTTCCCGGCTGGGACGCCTTTACCGCGTTGTCGATCAGGTTGTACAGCAGGGATTTAATCAGCTCCCGGTCGCACACCAGCTTCGCCTCCACCGAGGCAGCGGAAAACGCCACCTGCCTGCTGGAAGCGATGGGGCGCACGCTTTCGTCGATTTCCTCCACCAGGCGGGGAACGTCGATTTCCGTCATTTCCGGCTTTTGGCGCAGCAAAATCAGATCCATCAGCTTCGATGAGATGGATTTGAGATATTTCCCCTCTTTATAAATGCTCTCCGCGTAATCATGAACCGTTTCGTCATCCAGGCGGGCGCTTCGCAGCAAGTCGGAAAAACCGATGATAGAGGTTAAAGGCGTTTTCATCTCATGGGTCATATTATCGATAAAGACCTTTCTCTCGCTGGCGATGTCCTCCAGCTTTTCCACCTTCTGCTTAACCGCCTCGGTCATGGTGTTGAAGTCGGCGGTCAGTTCCCCAATTTCATCCTTAGACTTAATTTCTATGGCGTTATATTCTCCGTTGGCCACCTTCATGGTGGACTTCCGCAGCCGGTTGATCCGGCTGGTCAGCAGCTTTGAGAGAATCAGCATGATAAACGCCACTACCACGGAAACAATAGGCCCCAGCACGCTGAAGAAACGGAGCTGATCATTTTTCACATCGTAAATATTGGTAATATCTTTAATAGTAGTAAAAAAATAATTACTGCTCTGAATCGTCACCGGCGAGGTGATGTAAAGGTAAACCCGGCTGTCGTCATCCCGGCGGATCAGCACACGGGCGTCGCCCTCGCTGAGCTGATTCACATTCTCGTATAGATTGTCCGGCAGATCCCGGGTAAAGTTAGAGAATACCCGTTCCTCGCCCTTGTTGAGCTGTATGTACAAATTATCCAGAGTGAACAGGTAGGAAAACTCCCGGGCAATCTGGGTGATCTGGGTATCGTCCAGCTCCGCCTCGCTGGACCGGTAGCGCTCGTAAAGCACATTAGTCTGGAAGGATGAAACCACAATACTGTATTCATCCACGCTGGATTTAATTTCTTTTTCCTTATTCAGCTGATGGTTGTTTCCGATCAGCAGATAGGCGATGGTATTCACCGCAACGGTAAGCACCGCCAGGGAAATCAGGAATATTTTCTGCCAAAAGCGCATAGAATCCCCCTTCCCAGTTTTCGGCCGCAAGCCTTAGAGGTCGTTTTCCAAACGGTAGCCCACTTTAAAAACTGTTTTCAGGCAGTCCTCCAGCCCCAGCTTTTTCCGCAGGCGCTGGACATGGTTATCCACTGTCCTGGTTTCGATATTTGCCGAGCACTCCCAGACATCCATCAGGATTTTATCCCGGCTTAGCGCCACGTTCTGGTGCTTTAAAAACAGCACCAGAAGATCGTATTCCTTCGGGGTCAAATCGATGATTTCGCTTCCCCGGCGGACGCTCCGCTCCTCCATATTGACGGTAATGTCCCGAAAGCTCAAATTCTTCTGTTCCCGGTTGAACCGGCGCAGCACGATCTCAATCCTTGCCAGCAGCTCCAAGGGCTCAAAGGGCTTTACGATATAATCCTCCGCTCCTGACTTCAAGCCCTTGACCCGGTCGGAAACGTCTCCCATGGCAGTTAAAAAAATTACCGGCGTTCCCGTTTCCCGAATTTTTTCCATCACCTGAAAGCCATCCAGCCCTGGCAGCATGATATCCAATAAAATCAGGTCGAACTCCTCGTTTCTCACCATATGTACCGCCTCGTTCCCGTCAAAACAGGGTACGCTTTCATATCCTGAAATGCTCAGGCTGGCGGCGATCAGCTTAGATATGGTCTGGTCGTCCTCAACGATCAGAATTTTCGGCATAGCTTTTCTCCTCTTTTCCTGCTCCGCTCCCGCTTTTTCGTTCCAGCTCGTTCTCAGTTTATTCTGACCGCGGCATCTCTAGGGAGCCATCCATCAGCCCCGCCGCGTATTCCTCCAGGCACAGGCTTTTGGCGTTCATGGCTTTGGCTGCGGCTTGTCCTACATACCGGTAGTGCCACGGCTCGGTGATGATCCCTGTGATCTCCTGTTTATCCTCAGGGTACCGCTGCACAAAGCCGTAATCCTCAGCGTTTTCGCTCAGCCAACGGTAGGCCTCGGTGTATTTGAAGTCGTCGGAAACCTCGTTCAGATCCACGGAAAGGCCCGTCTCATGCTCGCTGGTTCCCGGCACCGCCACCGCGTTGGCGGCCATCGATTCCGCGTTATCCCGGGGATAGCCTTTTTCCAGATAGCTGGCGGTTTCATCCTCATAAAGCCGGCGCTGGAGCTGGTTGGACCGGTAACCGGAGGAAATCCACAGGGACACTCCATCCGCCCGGGCTGCCCGGATCATATCGCACAGCGGCTCCATGATCCTGGAATCCACCTCCATGGTTCCGTCGTATTTTTCCGTAATTACATCGTAACCCGTGGGAACGGGATTGTCAACATTCACAACGATTAAATTCCAGGGGCATTCCTGGTTCCACTGAGTAAAATCCGTCCCGCCGGTTTTGGGAGATCCGCCGCCTTCTCCGCTGCTCTTCCCGCCTGGCTCCTGAACAGCCGACGTCTGGGCACTTTCCGGCTTTCCCGCCGTATTGACGGTAATGCCCGGAAGCAGGCGGTTGACAATCAAAACGCCCGCGCCGATCACCAGCAGCAGCACGGCGGCCGCCGCGCTGACAATTCCCACCCGTGCTTTTATTCTGCGGCGCCGTACCGCCCTGCGGTAGTCGGCTCTGGTATATCTTCTTGGTTCCTGATTCATATGGTAAGCGCCTCCTTATTTGGTATGATACCCCGGAAGCCTTTCCCTATTCTGTCGAAAAAAGAAAGGATGCAAGCCCCGACAGGCTCACATCCTTATTCGCACTCTTTGTTCGCAGACCAAATCAGCGCTTAAATTCCTGCTCGCAGTAAATACAGCGGTACAAATGCCGTTCCCGGTCACTGAGGCGGAACACCTGCTCGATGCCCTCCTCCACTGACGTAATGCATCTGGGATTTTTGCATTTGATCACATTATGGATCTCATTGGGCAGGCCGATGGCCTTTTTCTCCGCAATGACTCCATCCTTGATGACGTTCACCGTGATATTATGGTCGATAAAGCCTAAAATATCCGTATTGATCTCGGTGATGCCCTCAATTTTGATAATGTCCTTTTTTCCGTATTTATTGCTTTTGGCGTTTTTGATGATGGCCACGCAGCAATCCAGCTGATCCAGGCGGAGATAACGGTAAATCTCCATGCTGGAGCCCGCTTTGATGTGGTCGATCACAATGCCAGAGTCTAAGCTGTCGATATTCAGCATTCCGGTTCCCTCCCAGCAAGATTTAATAAGGTTGCGATCAGCGCCATTCTAACGTAAACCCCGTATTGGGCCTGTTTGAAATAGGCCGCCCGGGGATCGCTGTCCACCTCGGTGGCGATCTCATTTACCCGGGGCAGAGGATGTAAGACTGCCATATCGGGCTTTGCCGCCGCCATCTTTTTACTGGTCAGGATGTAACAGTCTTTTAAGCGCACATAATCCTCTTCGTTAAAGAACCGTTCCCGCTGCACCCGGGTCATGTACAAAATATCCAGCTTGCCCATTACGTCCTCCAGGTCGCTGACCTCCTCATAAGGGATCCCCTCCCGGTCCAGCACTTCTTTGCGGATGTAGTCCGGCAGACGCAGCTCGTCAGGGGAAATCAGAGCGAAGCGGATGCCCTGATAGCGGGACAAGGATTTAATGAGAGAGTGTACCGTCCTGCCGAACTTCAAGTCTCCGCACAGCCCGATGGTCAGATCACCCAAGCGGCCTTTCAGAGACCGAATGGTCAGCAGGTCGGTCAGTGTCTGGGTGGGATGCTGGTGTCCGCCGTCTCCGGCATTGATCACCGGGATCCCGGAAAACTGGGATGCCACCTTTGGGGCGCCTTCCTTCGGGTGGCGTATGGCGCAGATGTCCGCATAGCAGGAAACCACCCGAATCGTATCGGAAATGCTTTCCCCTTTGGCAGCGGAGCTGCTGTCGGCAGAGGCAAAGCCCAACACCCGGCCTCCTAAATTCAGCATCGCGGCTTCAAAGCTTAAGCGGGTTCTGGTACTGGGTTCGTAAAACAAGGTGGCCAGGGTCTTGCCATCGCACAGATGGCTGTATTTCTCCCTGTTGCGCTCGATTTCCCCTGCCAGATCCAGCAGGGCGTCGATCTCTTCCACAGAAAAATCCAGCGGATCGATCAGATGTCTCATTGGTTGTCCTCCCTGTTACAATTCTTAGTTTAACATTCCTTATGCAAGTTGTCTCAAATCCCACAGATTTCTTACAACTAACTGACCATTTCGTGATAATTTATACAAAAAGCAGACAACTTTTCTCGGATAAGCTTTTCTTTCTCGAAAAAAGCCGTCTGACGTTGTTTCCACAGCAAAGCTATCGCCAGGCCTAACGGGCGCAGTAAGACGCTTTCCTTTTCAGCGCCCGCATTTATTTAATCTAAAAAGCTCTCTATGTAGACGACGTATTGATAAAGGTCGGCTCTGTTTTTGAATACAAAATCTTCTGGCCCCGGTATAGGCCGTGATAACCGGAAAGCATATAGCTGACCGCCGCGGCTACGGCGTAATATAGGATTCCCTCCGCGCCGAACAGCTCCACTCCCAGCAGCAGAGAGGTCAGCGGACAATTGACCACGCCGCAGAACAGGGCAATCAAACCAATCCCCGCCGCGAAGGAGGGATCCAGCCCAATCAGAGGGCCCATGACGCAGCCAAAGGTGGCTCCCACAAAGAAAGCGGGGACGATTTCGCCGCCCCGGTAGCCTGCTCCCAGGGTCACCGCTGTCAGCGCCAGCTTTAGGGCGAAAGCCTCCGGCCGGGCCTCTCCGCCGTCGATGGCTCGGCGGATCACCTCCATACCCGCACCGTTATAGTCCCGGGTCTGGAATAAATAGGTAAGGCCGATTACCAGCAGGCCGCCGGCTAAAATGCGAAGATATCTGTTTTTCAGCAGCCTGCCATAGGCCTTGCCGGAAAGATGCATCACTAGGCAAAACACCACGCTGAGCACAGCGCACAATGCCGCCAGCAGGATTACCTTTCCTAACGGAAGCGCTCCCATCTCCGGAATCCCGGTCAAATGAAACCTGACGGGGATCACGCCGAAATAGACCGCCACACCGCAGCCCACCACGGCGGACAGCACGCAAGGCACCAAGGCGGAGTAGTACATGACGCCTACGCTGATTACCTCCAGGGAAAACACCGCCGCCGTCAGCGGGGCGCCGAAAAGGGCGGAAAAAGCGGCGCTCATGCCGCACATAACCATGATCCGTTCATCTTTCTCGTCGAACCGGAACCATCGTCCAACCTGAGCCGCCATGCTGCCTCCCAGCTGAAGAGCGGCGCCCTCCCGCCCGGCGGAGCCGCCCAGCAGGTGGGTGAGGACCGTGCTGACAAAAATCAGCGGCGCTGTCTTAATAGAAATCGGTTCTGTGGAGCGGACCGACCGAATCACCAGATCTGTTCCCTGATCCCGCTCCATTTTCGTAATTTTATAAAGAAACACGATCAGCAGGCCGCCCAAGGGCAGAAACCAGATTAGGTAAGGATACTGGCCGCTGTAACGGTTGGCTCCGTCCACACAGTAGTGAAACAGAGTGCCGGCGGCCCCCAGCACCAAGCCCATCAGCAGGGCGCAAGCCACCCATTTTAGGAAAATCATTCCATGCTCCAGCCAATGCTTCAGCTTTTCCCGAATAGACTCCTCCATGGCTCTCCCTCCCCTTTTCAGCCGCGTCTCCGGAACCGCCGGCAAACCAGATGCTTTCCCTCTTCTCTAAAAATCGGCACAATCCCTCTGCCGTGGGAACCGCCGGTTCCTCCATTTATTGCACGGCTGGAGGCTTCCGGCGGCCCTCCAAAAAGCAGGATGTTGGAAACTTCTCCTAAGAAGGCCGCCCATACCCTTTCAAAAGGAGGCCGCTCCCCCGTGGAAAGCGGGAAAGCCCCTCGCGGCCCCTCGTTCGGGTTGACAAAGGCTTTTAACAGGATCAAACCGGAATACAATGAAAACCAGCTTCTACAAAAGAAGGGCACACCCGAAGTATGCCCCGGCTTCTGTCAAGAAAGCTTTTCAAACGCCTGCTTTAAATCGGCGATAATATCTTCTACATCCTCAATGCCCACAGACATCCGGATCATGTTCGGCTCTACGCCGCATTCTTTCAGCTGCTGCTCGTTTAACTGGCGGTGGGTGGTGCTGGCGGGATGGAGCACGCAGGTACGGCAGTCCGCCACATGGATCACAATAGACGCCAGCTTCAGAGCCTCCATCAGCTTGGCGGCGGCTTCTCTGCCGCCCTTCACGCCAAAGGCAATGACGCCGCAGGTGCCCTTCGGCATATATTTCTGTGCCAGCTGGTAATACCTGCTGCTGGGCAGGCCGGGATAGTTGATCCACTCCACCTGCTCCTGAGCCTCCAGAAATTTTGCCACCTCCATGGCGTTTTGACAGTGGCGCTCCACCCTCAGGAACAGGGTTTCCAGGCCAAGATTCAGCAAAAAGGCGTTTTCCGGGCTGAGCATCATGCCCATATCCCGCATGATGTGCGTGGTGCACTTGGTTATATAGGCCGCCCTGCCAAAGGTATCGGCGTACACCACGCCGTGGTAAGACTCATCCGGCTCGGTAAATTCCGGAAATTTCCCGTTTTTCCAGTCAAAGTTCCCGCTGTCGACCACCACGCCGCCTAAGGCTACCGCATGGCCGTCCATGTATTTTGAGGTGGAGTGAACCACAATATCGGCCCCAAACTCAAAAGGCCGGCAGTTGATGGGAGTGGGAAAGGTATTGTCCACGATCAGCGGCACGCCGTGGCTGTGAGCCAGCTTAGCATAAAGGCTGATATCCGCCACTACCAAAGCGGGATTGGAAAGGCTCTCGATAAACACACAGCGGGTATTCTCCTGGAACGCGGCGTTGATCTGCTCCTCCGCGGCCTCCGGCGGCAGAAAAGTGAAGTCGATTCCCAGCTCCCGCAAGGTTTTGTTGAACAGATTAAAGGTGCCGCCGTAAATCGCGCTGGCGCACACCACATGGTCGCCGCTGTGGCAGATATTGGTCACAGACATCATAGAGGCCGCCTGGCCGGAGGAGGTCAGCACCGCTCCCACGCCGCCTTCCAGGGCGGCAATTTTTTTCGCCACTGTGTCCACAGTGGGGTTGGCGAGACGGGTGTAAAAATAGCCGGATTCCTCCAGGTCAAAAAGCCTGCCCAGTGTATCCGCCGAATCGTACTTGAAGGTGGTGCTCTGAACAATCGGAACCACCCGGGACTCGCCGTTTTTCGGCTCATAGCCGGCTTGTACGCATTTTGTATTGATTTTATATTCGCTCATAGTAACCTCCCGATTTGTCTGTGTGAATTCTTTTTTCAGCAGAATTTTTTTATCTTTTTTATAGTACCCCACTTTTTTTTCTCTGTCAATCGTCCCCATTCCAAACATAGAGCAAATGCTGTCTAAAATTTCGGCAGCATGCCGGTTCAGGATCAAATGCCCCTCGCCCACCAGCCAATGACTCACGCTTTGAGGCGCCTGGCGGCACAGGCGCATGGCCGAGCGAATCGGGGCGTTCTTATCCAGGTATCCGTGCCAAAAATGGATGGGAGGCCGCAGCTCCTTTAGGGAAAACTCCCAGGGCTTGGTGTAAAGCACCGCTTCCTGGGCCAGGTACCTGCTCCCCTGACGGAATATTTCCCGGTTGGCGGAAAGAACTTTCTGACGGTTTTCCCGTGTGATCTTCCCCATACGCTTTTGGTCGCTGTCCGGCAGCACTTTTCCCATCAGCCGGTAATAGGTATCCACCTTCTTCGTCATCATATACTTGGTGATTCTCAAAATGAACCTGACAGTACCGGGATAATTCCGGGCGCAGTAAAATAAACTGGCATTAGAGGCGTTCATCCCCTTGGCGCTGTCCTCCGTATCCATCGGCCCCAGGCCGCACACCACCACGCCGGCCCGAATTTTCTTTCCCAGCCTGCTCAAGCAGGCCAGAACATAAGGCCCCCCGCCGGATACCCCCATCACCACCGGCCTTTTCAGCCGAAGCCGCTCCATCAGCTCCTCTATGTCTCCGCCGAAATCAGTAAGGCTCCTTGGCTCCACCGGGTCGGAAAGCCCGATTCCCGGCCGGTCCACCGCAATCAGCTTTAACCCGCGATTCCCGGCCGCCTGCTCCAGCCAGCGAAAATCCAGCCGGCTGCCGGGATAGCCGTGAAAGCAGAGCACCGGCTTCCCTTTGGGATCACCGCATTCCAAATAGCCCAAACGCCTTCCGTCCTTTAGGTAAAGATAACAATTTTCCCGCAGCATTACTTGTTTCCCATAATAAGAGCCATCACCCAGTCGGTAGCGCTTACCACGCCCCACACCAGCAGGAAAAACAGGATCATGGAAAGAATACGCCAGAACCAGCGCTTTTGATTGCTCATCTCTTCCCACTGTCCCGACTTCTTTTCCTCAGCCTTCCCCTTGGCGGAAGGCGTCTCGGCCGGCTTTTCCCGCAGCTGGGAGGCCTCTTCCCCAGGTTCTTCCTCCGCGTCGGCGCCAATACCGTACAGCGCTTCCCTGGCCTGCTCTAAAGCCTCATAGGGAACGCAGAGCTCCCATTTCACGCTTCCCTGTCCAGCGACGGCCTCACTCATATTCCTTTCCCGAACAGGGGTTTCGCTGTACGGAATCCCGGCGTCTGCCAGGGCCCCCGTAATTCTATCCTTTTCAAGCCCTGACGTCCGGGCCACGCGCACAGGCGTATCTCCCCGCAAGACCTCGTAATGTTTTAAGATTCTTCCGCAGCTGCACTGCTCTCGGCTGTCAGGATACACTAAACGGCATTTCGGACAGTATTTCATAGTTTTCTCCTACCTTCATACGGCGCTATGCTAAGCTTACCAGATCATGGTTGTCAGCGCGGAAGGCCGTTTAAATCCAGCTCCGCCCGGAGAGGCGTTATGTGTTTCGGCGCACGGTCTAAACACAGGCTAAGATCTTCTCTAAGCATCGGCAGCCCTTCCAACCATGATAGGTTGAGAATATTATATCATAAAACGGCGGGAAACGCGCGTCAGGAATGAAATTATACCGGAAAAAGCGACAAAATGTGTCAAACCATTTACAAAACATATTTTCTATATTATACTGAAATCAAGGTTTGCGGCCGTCTTTAAAGGCGCATGAAAACGCTGTATAAATGCGGATAGGCCGCAAGAAAGGTAGAGTGATCTTATGAAATGTGTTCATTGCGGTAACGAGTTGATGCCCGGCTCCAAATTCTGTACAAACTGCGGCACTCCGGTTTCCGAACCTGTGACCCCTGTCCCATCTCCCAATACCGGCTCTTCTCAGGATCCAATGGGTAATTGGCCCGCCTCTGAGTTTACTGCGCCGCCGGAAAACAGCTCCCCTGGCAGCGTTGCAGAGGAAATCTCTGCCGCAGGCGGATCAGTTCCGTCTGCGCCACAGTCTGCGCCTGTTTATCAAGAGAGTATCTCCCAAGATAGTTTCTCTGCCTCCGGCTCCGCAGCGCAGGAAGCACCCTCTAAATGTGAGGATATCCCAAGTGCTGTGCCTCCTGCCGGTCACCAGGAACAAGTGAATGGAATGCCATCCGCCCCTTATGGCCAGGCCGGCGGCCCGCCGCCCATTTATCCCCAAAATTACGCCGGGAACATTCCGCCCGCTTATCCCCAGAGCAATAACGGCGGCACCCCGCCTGTTTACCCAAATCAGCCCGGATATCCTCAGGATCCTACGCCGCCTAAAAAATCCAACAAGCTTGTTTTAGGCATTGTATTAGGAATCGCCGCCTTGATCATTGTATTGATCGTCGTGTTGTTGGTGCTGCTGAACAACAATAAATCCACGAAGCCCGCTTCCTCCTCCAGTGCGACCTCCAGCAGCGTTTCCAGCCAAGCGTCTGACGGCGCTTCCTCCGCTCCTTCCGGCGAAACGGTTACCCTTACCATTGGCAGCGCTTCCTTTACTGTTCCTTCCGAATGGGAAAGGGACAGTAAAGAGGATGGGACTATCTTCTTGTATCCATCTGCTGACGAAACCATCATCATTTACTGCTTTGCTGACGAAGCACAGTATTATTCCGAAAACGATTATCTTGAAACCTACGCTCAGGGCTACGATGATTACCAATACATCAGCCTGGAGGAAACCTCTGTCAGCGGGATCTCCGGCAAGCTCCATACCTATTACGCTCATGTATCCGATATCGACTACGAGATTAACAGCTTCTATTACACCATCGGCGACGATCTCATGTCGGTGGATTATTTCCGGCCGCTGCTTTCCTCTTCTGATGGGATTCAGCCCTTGGTGGATGTCCTGGCGACCTTGCAGATTGCCGAAGGCGCCGGTTCCGCAAACTTCTCTGCTTCCTCTAACGGCGGTTCTGCTGCTATTCAGGATTCTTACGGAGAGGGAATGTATAAAATCGGCGCCGATCTTCCTGCGGGGGAATATGTCCTGCTGCCGGCTTCTGAATTCTCCGCCTATTACGAGGTGAACTCCTCTTCCACCGGGGAACCGGAGGACATTATCGACAACGATAATTTTGACGGCCGCCGCTATCTCACCGTGGAGGATGGACAGTATTTGACCATTCAGCGCTGCACGATGGTGCCTCTGGATAAAGCTCCCAAGGTGGATATCTCCTCCGGTGTAGTTCCGGAAGGAATGTACCGGGTAGGCGTTGATATCCCCGCCGGGGAATATAAGCTCCACAATAACACTGAATACGATGGTTATTATGAGGTGAGAAGCAGCAGTCTGGCCTCTGAGGGCTTTGACAGCATTATTACCAATGAGAATTTCAGCGGCGATGTTTATGTGACCGTTCAAGAGGGTCAATATCTAGTAGTCAACCGCGCCGAGCTTCAGCTTCCCCAATAAAGGACCTGTCTGAATCCAATCTAAAATCTAAAAATGCCCTGATTCTAAACGAAGCAGGGCATTTTTTAATGGTTATACAGTTTATTCCAGAGGGAGGTTTGGGCAATTTATTTCATAATTTTAATTGTTTCCCTTCCATGGCCGCCAGTACTGATTCAGGAATCATCTCAAAATGCGCCACCAGGGATTTCGGCTTTTTATCATAATCATCCTGAGAGAAGGGGACAAAATAAATATTCTTTGTGTTGATCATGGCGCCTATATTTTTAGCGGTGGCGCCGAGTCCATCGTTGGTGGCTAAACACAAAAGCACCGGCCTCCCAATGCGCAAATGGCTTTTGCAGGCCATTGTCACCGAGGTATCTGTAATGGCGTTAGCCAATTTTGCAAGGGTATTGCCGGTACACGGGGCCACTACGATGATATCGCACATTTTTTTCGGGCCTATGGGCTCCGCCTCAACTATGGATTTGATAATTTTTCGGCCGCAAATATCCTCTATTTCCCAGACAATATCGCTGGCACGGCCAAAACGGGTATCAGTATTGCAAGCGTTTTCCGACATAATCGGCAGCACTGTGGCCCCTTGCTCCTTTAACGCCCGCATTTGGGCAATCGCTTTCTCAAAGGTGCAAAAGGAGCCGCACAGCGCGTAACCGACGGTTAAATCACTCAGTGTCATTCTGCTCCCTCCTCAATCATATGGTAAATGGTGGTTTTGATGATTTCTCCCGCCGCCTGCGGCGCTACCCTTCCGGGAAGAGACAGCGCTCTTTGGGCGTTGATGCCCAGGCGGCCGGCTGCCTCAAAGTCCACCCCCCCGGATCGGAGAATAGAACAAGAAACCAAACGCCTCATAAGCGCCGGGAACCTGCCCGCCATTTTACGCTCCGCCTTATAAAGCATCGGCGGGAGAAGCTGATTGCTTGGTGATAGGGAGAGACGCCGCTTATGTCGGGGGTAAAATAGTTTCGCGCAGCGGCGCGTCACTCAAAGCTGACGAAAAGCCGCCTGGAAAACCGCTCCAGCATTCTTGCGCTTTTGCAGGCTTTCCTGCCGTCTGATAAAAAATCCCGGCTCTTGAGAAAACAGCTCGTTCTCCTCAAAAGCCGGGATTTACATCATTCAGCAAAATCATCCCCTGAAGGCCGGTTCTCTAAACCACCCAAAAGCCCAACCCGCCCACGACTAGGCTGACTGCCGCTCCGGCCAGCACATCCCGGGGATAATGCAGCCCGGCGACGACTCGGGAAATTCCCACAAGCACAGCCAGCGCCGCGGCGATGATTCCTAACGGCTGGCACACATACCAAAAAGCCATGGCGATAATCACCGAGCTGGCGGTATGCCTGCTGGGGAACGAATTTCCGGGCTTGTGAGAAATTAAGGGATAATAATTCATCTGGTCATAGGGTCTGGGCGCGTGGAATACGTGCCGCAGTACCGTTACTAAAATCAGGGCTGCCAGCGGCACCAAAATGAATTTGAGAAGCCTGATCCAGGGAGGCCCTTGGACCAGCAGAACAACAATAGCGGTGGGATAAGCCGCCGCCAATAGATCCGGCAGGTATTTGGTGATTCCGGCAGTAATCTTTTCTCTTGTTTTTGTTTTCCGGCAGAACGCCGTCATCTTTTGATACTGTGCTTCCTTCATACAATCTCTCCCTTGGAGATCATCATACCACTTATTTTTACTTCCCGCAACGAGAGACTTTTCAGTCATTCCAGCGCCCGGCGCGGCCAAGACGGCAAAAACTATTTGGGCGAGGACGGAAGCCGGATCCGTTTCCCCATCTTTCCCGCAGGCCTATTGAGAGACGCCTCTCAGCCTGCCGGCAATCACCTCTGTCTCCCTGTTTAAAATGCAAGTAGGCTTTGCCTTACCCGCCCGATCGCTTTCCATATAGACTCAGGGCGTTATTCTGGGATCCGGGAATGAAAAGTAAAGCTCCAGGGATTTATCCCCGCATACCACGATCTTTTTTACCAGAGCCTGGATCGTTGTCCTGCCGGGGCGCTCAAACCTCAGAAGCTCCCGCGCGGCCATTTCCCGCCGGTCCTGCGGGTCTTCAGCAGTCAGCTCCTCCTCCAAAGCGTCCACCTTGCGCTGCCATAGCTCGCAGTAACTCAAAAACTGCCGCTGAATATTCGGAAAATTTTCCGAATCCCGGCCTGCCCGGCGATAAAATTCAAGCTGTTCCTTGGCGCTCCGCAGTTCTCTTGCCGCCAGCTCCCGGGATTTTCTAGGAAACTCCGGATATAGGCTTTGGGGCTGGATGCCTTCGCTGAGCTTTCTTAGGCTGTCCAGCAGCGTCCGCTCCACCTCATCCTCCCGGACGCAGTGGGTTTTGCAGGAGCCGGGATACCGCCGGCTGGAGGAACAAACCAGGTAAGTCCTGGGACCGTCTTTTACGAAGGTCATTGGAGAGCCGCAGTCCCCGCAGAACACCAGGCCGGAAAGCAAGTGCCGGTCCTTCGGCTCCCGGGGGCTGGATCTCGTTTTAAAAAGCTGCTGAGCCATTTGAAATTCCTCCTTTGTAATTAAGGGCTCATGCGTATTGGATACCACAATCCATTCCTTTTTGGGAACAGGGATCCGTTTCTTCACCTTATAACTGATGGTTTTACTTTGATTTTGGGTCAAATTGCCCGCGTAGGTCTCACAGGTCAGGATACGCCTGATCGTGCTTTCATTCCATCGCCTTTGGGCTTTCAGGCCGCCGCTCCGCTTTTCCATCGGCGTGGGAATTTTATCCTCTGTCAGGCCTTCCGCGATTCCTCGAACGCTTTCTCCCTTTAAAAAATCCCGGTAGATACGCCTCACCACTCCGGCACTTTCCGGGTCTGGAACCAATTTCCCCGGCTGTTTCGGGTCTTTTTGATAGCCGTAGGGCGCCCAGGCGCCGATAAATTCCCCCGCCCGGCGCTTTGCCGTCAGGGCGCTTCGCACCTTTCTGGACACATCTCTGGCGTAAAAATCATTAAACACCGCCTTAAACGCGCTCATATCGTTTCCAGCGCTCTCCTCTTTGCCGGTGTCCACCCCATCGTTAACGGCAATATACCGAATCCCTTTTTCCGGGAAATAGCATTCCACATATCTTCCCGTCTCAATATAATCCCGCCCGAGCCGGGACAGGTCTTTGGTAATCACTGTTTTTATCTTTCCCCGTTCGATATCCCGAAGCAGCCTCTGAAACCCCGGCCGGTTAAAATTAGTACCGGTATACCCGTCGTCAATGTAGCATTCCGCCACCGTGAAGCCGTTCGCCTGACAATACTGGGTTAAAAAGATCCTCTGATTGGAAATGCTCTGAGACTCCCCCCACCGTTCTCCATCCTCCTGGGACAGCCGCAGATACAGCGCCGCCGGCTCCATCATTTTCCGCTCCCGCCGGCTTCCAGCAGCAGCGACAGCAGAAGCTTTAATTTTTCTGCCAGTGCCGTCTCCTCCGACGCGAACACAAACCTCACCTTATCCGTTTCTTTCATAAAGATCACCTCCCTCTATCCTTATGCGGAGAAAAAAAGTTTCATATCTTTTTTCTTTCAGATCTTGACATTACGCTCATTGTGAATTACACTATAGAAAAGGCACGTGCTCGGGCACAACATGAAGAAGGGGGTCTTTCTCGTGAAAATTCAGTCAATTAATGACCCGGCGTTTTTGAAATACGGTAAGGTTCTCACCGGCTATGATTTAGATGGCCTGATAGCTGCTATGGACAGCTTTGAGATTCCCGACGATGTGGTTTATGTGGCTTCCAGCCCTGAGCTGGAGCGGCTTCCCGTTTTTCAGGAGCTGCAAAACCGAGGCTTTGGAGGCGTTCCCATTCAGGTTGGCTACTGCAACGGGCATAATAAAAAGCTGAACGCTCTGGAATACCATCGGTGCTCCGAGATTAACGTGGCCTGCACTGATATGGTTCTGCTGCTGGGCGCCCAGCAGGATATTGATCTGGACAATTATACCTATGACACTCAAAAGGTGGAGGCGTTTCTTGTGCCGAAGGGCGCTGCCATTGAGGTTTACGCCACAACCTTGCACTACGCTCCCTGCCACGTGAGCGGCGAGGGCTTCCGCAGTGTGGTTGTTTTGTCCAGAGATACCAATACTGATTTGGATTTTGTTCCCCAAAAGAAAGGGGAGGACGCTCTGCTGTTCGCCAAGAACAAATGGCTGGTTGCCCATCCCGATTCCGGCTTAGAGGAGCAGGGCGCATGGATGGGTCTAAAAGGCGATAACATCACCATTTAAGATATATCAATGAAAAGAAAAAGCGAGGCCGACTTCTCCCGGTCTCGCTTTTTCTTGTGCATCCCGGCATTCCGCCCCGCCGGGCAGCGAGGCAAGGTCGATTAAAATCGCTCCTTGAGCGGTTTTCGCCAACGTATAGGCGTCAAAAATCATGGTGGGAACGGTATTGAAAATAAAGTCAAATCCTTGATGCTCGCTCAATTTCCCAGTGGAAACAGGTGTATAGCCATAAATCTCGATCCAGGCCAGATCCTCCGGCTTTCGGGCGCTGACCGTTACCCTGGCCCCCATGCCCTTAAGCATCCCGCTCAGCACCTTTCCGATCCGGCCGAAGCCGGTCACTAAGCACCGGGAGCCAGCGATCATGCCGTCGTATTCTCCCATGGCGATCTCCAGCGCGCCCTCCGCCGTAGGCACCGCGTTTCTTACCGCGAATTCCTCCCGCTTGGAGTAATCTAAAAGCGTTAGCTCCTTAAAATAATCTCCCGCTTTCAGCAGAGTGTTTTTCATACCGCAGAACACCTTTTTCCCCTTCAGCATTTCAAAGAATTCCCGATCCAGCAAAAGCTCCGTTGCCGCATAAGGAGCGTTCAGGGTCACGCCGTCCTTTGTTACCGGAAGAGGCAGGATAATATAGTCCGCTTTCAGCGCCTCCTGCCATCCGGCCTTTTTTAAGTTTTTCCCTTTTACATGCTCCAAACCGGCACAGAGCACGGGATAGCCATCCGCCGCCATGGACTCCGCCATGGACGCCTGCCGCTGATCCCCGCCCAGTACCCCGAAGCTGTTTATTTCAATCATTAGGTACAACCTCCATAAAACAGGCTCAGCCTGCCGGCATTTCCCGAACGCCGCAGGCCCTTTTCGGGACCCATTCCCCGTCTTATTTAAGAGAAATCCATGTCCCGTCTCTTTACCATAGTATGGCCGCAAGGGGGCAGCGGTGATAAATTTGTAAAACTTATAAAAAAGTGTTTAAATTCTTCAGCAAACGCAATATAATAGAAGCATATGCAAAATTTGACAGGAGTGTGCAGCAGTTTGGAACATCAAGATCTTTTGGACCGGATCCACCGGCTCCATTTCATCGGGATCGGCGGCTCGGGCATGTGCCCTATGGCCGAGATTCTTCATAAGGAAGGCTTTTCCCTCACCGGTTCTGATATTTTCGAGTCAGACACTCTTCAGCGGATCCGAGCTTATGGGATTCCGGTATATACCGAGCACAAGGCGGAGAATATTAAGGACGCGGAAGCGGTGGTCTATACCGCCGCGGTGAAGCAGGATAACCCAGAGCTGGCCGCCGCCAGAGAAAAAGGGATTCCCACTCTGGAGCGCAGCGTCATGCTGGGTATCGTGTGCCGCAGATACGCCGACGCGGTGGCGGTCAGCGGTACTCACGGCAAAACCACTACCACCGCCATGCTGACTCAGATTTTAGTGCAGAGCGGCAAAGACCCTACGGCTATCATCGGCGGCAAGCTGCCCTTTTTGGGCGGAAACAGCCGTGTAGGCAGCAGCGAGATCATGGTGTGCGAGGCTTGCGAATATGTGGACACTTTTTTACAGCTGACGCCGGCGGTTTCCATCATTTTAAATATTGACGCCGATCATTTGGACTATTTTAAGGATCTGAACAATATTATAAAGTCCTTTCATCAGTTTGCCTTGCAAACCACGAAAAGGCTGGTGGTAAATGGCGACGACGCCAACACGCAAAAGGCCGTTGCGGGCGTCAGCCTGCCTGCGGTTACTTTTGGCATGAAGGACACCAATGATTATTACGCAGGAAGCATCGCGGAAAAGAAAGGCGTGTGCGAGGAGTTTTCCCTAATGTATCGGGGCGAGAAGCTGGCGGAGATCGTTTTAAGCGTACCGGGAGAGCACAATATTTACAACGCTCTTGCCGCAGCCGCAGCCGCTCACACTCTGGGAGTCAGCCCTGAAGATATCGCTAAAAGCCTGCATGCCTTTACCGGGGTTCACCGCCGGTTCGAGGTGCTGGGAAATCCAAGCGGCATTATGGTAGCCGATGATTTCGCTCATCATCCCACAGAGCTTTCCGCTACCCTGACGGCCGCCATGAAAATGGGCTTTCATACCGTCTGGGCAGTATTTCAGCCTCACACCTATTCCCGAACCGCCTTGCTTTTGGAGGATTTCGCCAAAGCCTTGTCTATTCCCGACCGGGTCGTGATGTCTGAGATTCTGCCGGTCCGCGAGGTCAACACTTATCATATTTACACGAAAGATTTGGCGGATAAAATCCCCGGCAGCGTTTGGTTTGACACCTTTGAGGAAATCACAGATTACGTCACCGCCCACGCTGAGCCGGGAGACCTAATTTTGACCTTAGGCGGCGGTAACGTTTACCAATGCGCTGATATGATCTTAAAACGCCTTCAGGGGCAGGAGAAGCAAACCGGAAGATAAAGATTTGAGACTTTACGTATTCTATAAAATCTGTTTCAGGCCTTCAGTATCACAGAAAGATCTGAACGCAAGTCAGAACGATTCTAAAAATGCCGGGCTTCTGCGTCACAGCCATCTTGTGCTCCTTGTGACGCAGTCAAGGCGAAAAAAGGCGGGCTGAGAATTTTCTCAGTCCGCCTTTTTCATTGAAATTCACGATTCTTCAATATTCCGCCAAAAGGGGATTCAGCATTCCCTCTCCCTTTTGATCCATTTTATCAATATACTCCAAGCCTTTGCCGGCGCCCAGCACCACGCAGTGATCCGGATTTTCCGCCACATGGACCGGAAGCTTCGTTTTCTTCGCAATTAGATTGTCAAAGCCGTAAAGCCGCGCGCTTCCTCCGGTCAGGACAATGCCCTCGGCGTAAATATCCGCTACAAGCTCCGGCTGGGTTTCTTCCAGCATATCCTGGACCTCCCTGGCTATCTGCATCCCACATTCCACGAGGCACTCCAGCATCTCATCCGAGGATACCGTCACCGCTTGGGGAAGCCCGGAAAGACCGTTGCGGCCCTTCATGACATAATAGGAAAGCTCCTCCTTGGGATACACGCAGCCGATGGCGGTCTTCGCGTTTTCCGCCGTTTTCTGGCCGATGATCAGATTATATTTCCGCCGCATATATTTGATGATCGCTTCGTCGAAATGGGTTCCCGCCAGCTTTACAGAACGCATTGTGGAAACGCCGCCCAAAGACACCACCGCCATGTCGGTGGTTCCGCCGCCGATATCCACCACCAAGGAACCATGAGGGGTAAAAATATCAATTCCCGCCCCCATAGCCGCGGCAATCGGCTCCTCGATCAGACAGATTTTCCGCACGCCCGCAGTGCTGATGGAATTTACCACAGCGCGTTTTTCCACCTCGGTCACCTCGCCTGGAATACAGGCCACCACCCGGGGCATAAACACCATGCTGGAGCTGACCTTTTTTAGAAAATAGCCGACCATCTGCTCCACAAGGATAAAATTTGAAATTACACCGTTTACCAGCGGATAAGTTACCGTCAGCCTCTGAGACGTACGTCCCACCATTTCATAGGCCTCCTGGCCGATGGCAATAATTTCCTCCGTCATATTGTCCACTGCCACCACGGATGGCTCATCTATCACAACTCCCTGTTGCGGAAGATAAATTCGAGTTCTGGATGTCCCAAGATCAATTGCGGCATCTGTTCCCAGCAAAGAAAACGCCTCCTGTCCTTTTTCTCTTTGTACAGCTTCTTTCATCGTTCCAGCCTGGATAGGCTGCATATAAATTTATTATAGTATACCGATGGGTAAATTTCAACCTTCCGTTTCCCACTTCTTGACCCGGCAGAGACTGACGCCGTACACCGCCTTCGCACCGTGCTGAAGCAGTACTCTCCCCGCCTCCCACATTGTCGCGCCGCTGGTAACGATATCGTCGCAAAGCAAAACAGTTTTTCCCCGAACGTCAATCTTCCTTTTCAGCCGGTAAACCCCCTTTACATTTTCCCATCGCTCAGCAAACGACAGCTCATGCTGGATTCGGTTCCCCTTTGGCTTTTCCAAAGCGCTGACGTAAGGCAGCTTTAGCCCGCGCGCCAGCTCCTTGGCCAGCAGTCGGGCCTGATCAAAGCCTCTTTCACGGCGGCGGCGCTTGGTTAAGGGAATTTCACAAACCAAGTCGAATGCAGCGGAGGAAAAGTTTTCTTTTACGCTTCTGGCCATAGAAAGGCCGAAGGACTCCGCGTATTCCCGCCGGCCGTGAAATTTAAACCGGAGCACCGCCGCCTTCGGCTTGTCCCAGTAAGGCCAGGCACTACAGCAAATAAGCTCGATGTTATCATTTCCCAAATATGGATGATAAATCCAAAAGGCTTCCGACTGCCCCGGATTCTGAGACACACAGTTCTTACAGCCCTCCTCAAAGGGCGTGGTAACCTTGCCGCAATAGGGGCACCGGGCGGGATAAAAGCTTCTTAGTAATCTTCTCAAAAATTTCATTCCGCTTCCTCCGCGGCCCGGAGCAGGAAGTAGCATAGTCCTGTATACCGCTTAGTCTTACGGTTGTTTTCCACCATCCGTTCCACAGTTTTTGGCGTTCCCACCATCACCAGGAGATTTTTCGCCCGGGTAACGCCGGTATACAGCAGGTTCCGGTAGTAAAGCTGCCGGGGGCCCGGATACATAGGCATCACCACAGCCTCAAACTCACTGCCCTGGCTTTTATGCACCGTAACCGCGTAGGCGAGTTCCAGATCCCCGATGCTTTCCAAATCATAAGCGGCCACCTTGTCGTCATACCGTACGGCGGCGCTGCCGGTCCGGTCTACCTCCAGCAAAATTCCTACGTCGCCGTTGTACACGCCTTCCCCTAAGGTGCCGTCATCCTTTTCCCAGGGAATATTATAATTATTTTTCACCTGCATCACCTTGTCGCCCTCCCGGAGCAGCACACCATTGACGGTAATCTCTTTTTTTATCCCCTTTTCCGGAGGATTGACCGCCGACTGCAGCGACTGATTCAGAGCAATCGTCCCTAATTCCCCTTTTCTGCCGGGAGACAGCACCTGGATATCAAACACCGGAGAATAGCCGTAGGAGGCCGGCAGCCGGCGCAGGCATAAATCCACGATGGTATCCCGGATAGAAACGGGATCCTGGTTCGGCAAAAAGAAAAAGTCGCCGTCCTTTCTCCCAAGCTCCGGCATCTGTCCCTGGACGATCTGATGAGCGTTGGTGACGATCAGGCTTTGCATGGACTGGCGGAAAATCTCTGTCAGCTGTACCACTGGCAGCAGCCCCGAAGCGATAAGATCCCCTAATACGTTTCCTGGGCCGACAGAGGGAAGCTGGTCTGTATCTCCTACTAAAATCAAACGGCAGCCCAGAGGAAGAGCCCGCAGAACTCCCTCGAACAAGGCGTTGTCCACCATAGAGAGCTCGTCCAGAATCAAGGTATCGCAATCCAGCATATTTTTCTCGTTGCGGGTAAACACCGGCCTGTCCTGTGGATCCCATTCCACCTCCAGCAGCCTGTGAATCGTTTTGGCCTCCCGCCGGGTCACCTCCGACATCCGCTGGGCAGCCCGCCCCGTGGGAGCGGCTAAATACACCCGTTCCCCATTTTGTTCTAAAATATTTAAAATGCCGTTCAGAGTAGTCGTCTTTCCCGTGCCCGGGCCTCCGGTCAGGATCAGCATTCCCTTAGAAAGCGCTTCTGTGATCGCTTGTTTCTGCTGCTGGGCGTATTGTATCCCGCTTTGCGCCTCAATGGCGGCCACCGCTTCCTCCACACCGGTGATGCTCTGGGCGGGAAAATTCAGCATCATCAGCATTCTGGCCGCGATATAGATCTCGCATTGATGCATTTTCGGCGTAAAAATAAACTCTCTGCCGTTGATTAAATCCAGCTCCAGCGTCAAGTCCTGGATCATCTCATATAGGATCTCATCCGCCAGTTCTTCCTCGATTTCCAGATAGCTGGCGGCGGCAGGCAGCAAGCGGTCCTTGGGCAGGCAGGTATGCCCGTTGTTCATGTTGTGCAGCAGCACATAGGAGATTCCCGCCCGAATCCGCCCCCTTTCATCGTGCGGCCGTTCCAGAGAGGCAGCAATCGCATCCACCCGCTCAAAGTCAATGGAAACCGGCTCCCGGCAAAGGACATAGGGATCCATACGGATCATCTCTACCGCCGCGTCTCCCCACACCTTCCAAATTTGCAGCGCTTCCTCCGGCGAAATGCCAAAAGCTCCTAAATAGGACATGACCTCCTGGATTCCAGAAAGATTATGAAGCTCTGAAGCGATCTGCTGGGCTTTTGCCTTGGAAATCCCCTTGACTGAGGCCAGCCGCTCGGGATGGTTCTCTAAAACCTCAAGGGTTTGATCGCCGAAGGCGTCTACCAGCCTTGCGGCCATGACCGGGCCGATCCCCTTCACGGCGCCGGATGACAAATAGCGCAGGATCGCCCCTTCTCCAGCCGGCTGGAACCGTTCGCAGGCCACTGCGGCGAACTGTGTGCCGAAATTCGGGTGGGTTTTCCACTCGCCTACCAAGCGCAAAGTCTCCCCTGCGTTTACCCAAGGCAAAGTGCCTACCGCCGTTACCTCGCCGTCTCCGGCCAAAAGGGAAAGCACTGTATATCCGTTTTTCTCATTGCGGTAGATCACCTGCTCCACCGAGCCGGTCAGCTCCAACAACTGATTTTCACCCATTGCCTCATCCCCGTTTTACGTCTGCCTTTTCTATACAGTGGTCTTTAACGTCAAATCAGCAAAGCCGTTTTAAAAGCTGAAAAACCTCTTATTGTATTACAGGCCCCTTTCAGCCGCTGGACACCGGCTTTCACCGTCTTACGTTTTTGTACCCTTATGATAACACAAAAACGCCCCGCCGCATAGGGCTTAACAGAAAATACGGCGTACCTTCTCGAACTCAGGAGCCTCCTTAGCTGGAGCCCTTAAGCCGCGCAGGGACTTTTTTCTCCGCACTCTGGCTGCTTTCCCATGGAAGCCTGCGGCTTACTTCATGAAAAAGAAACCTTATCCTTCCAGCCGTCCACTCCGCCGCAGGCCACAGGCCGCAGCCTTCCTGTTTCCAGTCGTTATCTTTAAATTTTAGCATTGCCAAAAAGCACTTTACCATTTAAACAGAGAAAATGAACTGCCTGCCGCACGGCAGAAATTGGAACAAAGAGCCGGCCCCCTGCCAAAAGACCGGGCCGGCTAGAAGCACTGATCGCGCAGCATGCCTTGAAGCTCTTCCATCGTACAGAGCTCCATAAACCCATAGGAATGAACCAACTTTTCGCAGATCATCCTAGTTTCCAAATCCATGCCGCAATCCAAGCAGATGACCCGGCGCTCTCTGCCGTTGTCAGCCCACTTCACTCTGGCGGCGGCGCTTCTCAAAAGATATTCGGCCTCTTCATTATGCCCGCAAATGGGAACAATGGTCATAGCGGTATCCTCTCCCTTCGGCCGGAGAACAAACAAAACAATACTTCGAAAGACTTCCACTAACCCGATAATGATAAACAGCACGCAGATTATGGCAGAAATTGTTTCAAGCATTCCTATCACCTCACGCTATCTTATTCTCTCGGGGCTTATCCTGTGACATAATCTTAGCGCGTTTTTCCTCTCAGAACGCTCAAATATAAAAAGGCGGAGATTACCGCCGCCCTTTTCGCTGCTATTTCAGTATCGCTTATCCTATCCATAGGGATCTGAATCACACATTACACTCTAAAAAGCCATCCTAATATAAGCATACCGCTTGAATAGATCTATGGGTGCGATTGGTTTCGATCGCCGCAGCTTTCCCAGCCGCTTGGTTAAAGCGTGAAAAGGCCGCAGCCCCTTCCCGATTTAACGCTAAGCATTCATTGATCCAGCAGGTACATTTTTACGAGACGGTTTCTGCTGCGGCGTATCTGCTTGGCCGGCCAACGCATAATACCCTACACCGGCCTGTTCAGGCTCATTACTAGTAAGCCTTCCCTATTCCTGATTTTGCAGCGCCCGCATTGGCTTTGACGCGGTCCGGCCGCAAACCAGCCGCCGCTTTACAGCGCCAGTTACCGTTAAAGGAGCGCCTTTCTAATTCCTTGCTTTCAACGTTTCATGCCCTCTGCTTTTATAGAACCGCCACAGTCTGGCTGTATCGTCTCAAATAAAAAATCCGGGATTCAGGAGCCCCAAATCCCGGATTTCTTTCTGTTTACGCCAGCTTAGCCGCTTCCGCTTTCAGCTCATCTACCCGATTCAGCTTTTCCCATTCTACGCCCAGATCCTCCCGGCCCATGTGACCGTAAGCCGCAAGGCTCCGATAGATCGGCTGTCTCAGCTTCAGCGCTCGGATAATCGCCGCCGGACGCAGATCGAACACTTTTTGAATGGCCTTCGCAAGAAGCTGGTCGTCAAGCTTGCCGGTACCGAAGGTATCCACCCGCACCGACACCGGCCGAGCCACGCCGATCGCGTAGGCCAGCTGCAGCTCGCATTTTCTCGCCAGCCCGGCGCCGACCACGTTTTTCGCTACCCACCGGGCCGCGTAGGCCGCGCTGCGGTCTACCTTAGTAGGATCTTTGCCGGAAAACGCCCCGCCGCCGTGCCGGGAGTATCCGCCATAGGTATCGACGATAATCTTTCTGCCTGTCAGGCCGCTGTCACCTACCGGTCCGCCCACTACAAACCGTCCGGTCGGGTTGACGTAGATCTTGGTATCCTGATCCATCAGCTCCTCCGGGATTATCGGACGGATAACCTCGCGCTGGATATCCTCACGAATTCGTTCCAGGGTCACGCCGCTGTCGTGCTGGGTGGAAACCACCACCGCTTCCACACGAACCGGGCGGTCATCGCCGTCATATTCCACTGTGACCTGGCTTTTGCCATCCGGCCGCAGGTAAGTCAGGATCCCTTCTTTCCGCACCTTGGCAAGCTGCTTGGAAAGCTTATGGGCCAGAGAGATCGGCAAGGGCATCAGCTCCGGGGTTTCGTCACAGGCATAGCCAAACATCATTCCCTGGTCCCCGGCGCCGATCTGGTCATCAGCGTCTCCGGCTCCCTCCTTCACCTCTAAGGACTCGTTGACGCCCATCGCGATATCCGGAGACTGGGCGTCAATAGAGGTCAGCACCGCGCAGGTATTGCCGTCAAAGCCGCATGCGGGATCATCGTAGCCAATACTTTTCACCACTTCCCGGGTCACTGCGGGAATATCCACATAACAGGTGGTTGATATCTCTCCCATTACATGAATCATTCCGGTGGTCGCGGTTACCTCGCAGGCCACATGTGCCTGAGGATCCTGTTCAAAAATCGCGTCCAGCACCGCGTCGGAAATCTGGTCGCACACCTTATCCGGATGTCCCTCTGTTACCGATTCAGACGTAAATAATTTCTTTGCCATTTGTTCCTTCCTCCTAACTATTATTTGCCTTATCCCCTCTGCCAGTCCGGTTGTCTTTCGCTCATTCCGCAAAAAAGCCGCCCGGAAATTCCGGACGGCTCGTTTTCACTTAACCTCATCTTCCGGTTTTCCCGCAGAAATTGGCACCTTGCAAACCGCAGGTTGCCGGGCATCACAGGGTCTGTTCCCTCCGCCTCTCTTGATAAGGGTTTATTCTGTTGTAATTTTAGTTTATCACAGATTATGAAAATGTAAAGAGAAAACCTGCTAGAAAATTTTCCCCAGAATTTAGAGGATTTGATCTATTTTTACGGTTAGCCAAGCATGGTCTTATGCCGGTTTACAAACGGAGAAAGCAGTTTAAACAGGATTCCAGCCAGCAGGCTGTTGGCCCCGCCCTTGATCAGGTTAAAGGGGATAATTCCCGGCAGCATAATGGCATCCACCACATCTTTTGGGGTGCCATAAACATGAACCGTAAAAATATAGTTCATAGGAATCATAATCAGCGTCATAGCCAAGGTGCCCAGCGCCATACCAACCACCGCATCCTTCATCCGTTTTTTCCGATGGTACAGCCAGCCGGTAAGCACCACCAAGGCGCCAGAGGCTACAAAATGCATCAACAGACCGACCCAGCCGTCGGAGGAAAACAAAAACGCCTGGATAACCGATACCACCAGCAGAATGGTCATACCAGGGACAGGGCCGAACAGGAGGGTTCCGATCAAAACGGGGGCGTCCGCCATATCGTACACCAAGAAGGGCGCCGCCGGAACCAGGGGAATCCTGACAAACGCCACCAAAATCACGGAAATCGAGGCCAGCATGGCCATTTGAGCCAAGCGGATGGTTTTTGACGATTGTTTCATGAAAGCATCTTTCCTTTCGCGCTGTCCACTGAAACGAAAAAGCGTCCCGGAAAAATCCGGGACGCGCAAAAAGCAAACGCTTCTTTTCTTCTTCCATCCGGACTATACCGTCGGCTCTGGAATCTCACCAGATCAGCAAGCAGCTCGCGGGCTTCCCATGTTTGAAAGGGTTACCGCCGGTGGGGACTTTCACCCCGCCCCGAAGACAGCTATTAAATTTATTTAGATTATATCATTCCCTGTGCGGCGTGTCAAGGCCGGCAGCGCACCCACGGGCTCTTTTGCTTTTTTCACCCTGCTGCGGACAGTAACCGGACATAGGAACGGTTCCTCGATCAAGGTTTCGTTCATCGTGTAGCCGAACAGCATCCAGAAGGAAACCACCATAAAGGTGATATCGAACAGCAGCGCCCGCTCGAATAACGCGTATACCGCGTAAGCGCACAGAGAACAGAAAAGGATGACCAGCTCCCGCTCGCCCCGCTGAGAATATCTGCGGAATACGGCCTTCATCACTTTTCTGGCGGCCAGCACGGCAAAAGCCAGGAAAAGCCCTAAGCCTACCGTGCCGCAGGAAATCAGAATGGTAAGGTAGCCGTTATGCAGGTCAAAAAACTGAAACCCTCTTGCCAAATAGCGGTTGCCGTATTCCAGAATATTGCCCTTGCCGATTCCCATGATCGGATTCTTTTGATAAAGCACCATAGCTTTCTGCAAGGAATCCAGCCGTCCGCTGGAAAGCTCATAATTGCCGTCTCTTCCGATGGTCACCAGCACCTCAGAAGCCGATGTGGCCGCGTCAGAGGTAACCACTGTGGTACCGCTTTTATGCAGCGCATTGATCGCCTGCGCCATGCCATACTGGCTGACCTCCCTCAAGGCAAAGCATCCGACGGAAGCCGTCAGGGCAACCAGCAGGACCAAAACGGTTTTCCTCACCAGGATTTTTCCTTTGGAAAACCCATTTTTCCGGTACATCCGGGTGAACAAAAAGGCCGTGCCGTATACCAGCAGGAACACCATCGAGGCGTTGGAGTCGGACAGGAGCACTGTTAATACATTGACGGCAATTCCAAGATTTAAAAACCATCTGGGCAGTTCTCTTTTCTCAGCGCCGCCCCGGCTTTTTCCATACATCAGGTGGATGCACACAAGCCCCACCACGCTGACATAGGCCGCGATATTAGGATTGGTATAAAGGCCGGTAAAACGGTTATCCATCAAACCGATGCAATAGGAAAACGCCTTTACCCTAGTGAAAAGAAACGCCGCTAAGAGGCCCGCCGCGGCGAATACCGTAATGAGGAACGCCAGGATTTTCGCCATAAAAAACATTTCCCGGCGCACCTTTTCCTTATCCCGCTCCGAATGCATTCCGTAGACAATGAAAAAGCACACCGCCACATGATACATCATCACCAGATTGGTAACCAGGTTATCCTCCGCATGAAGGAGAGCGGTTGCCAAGCCGCAGGCAACAAACGCGCAGAGCAGTCCGAAATACTTTAAATTCTTTCTGGGGTAAAGGCGGCGGAATATATCGATTAGAATTAAAACCGACCACACCATAGTCACGCCGGTCAAAATCTGGAAACCTAATTCAACAAAGCAAAGAGAGCTTAAAAACAAAGACAGAAAATAGCAGCAGCGAAACGCACTGTGATCCCATAAAAATTTCCTCGCCGTACCTTTTAAGGCAGCAGACAACCGCCAATCACTCCTTTCTTTTTTATCAATCTCGGTTTCCAATTATACATCAAACAAAAAGCAAATTCAATCTTTGTGATATTTGACCATACCCGCTTAAGAAAGCCTCTTATCAAATTGTTTTCAGTACATTTGAAAAATATTCAATTTTTATTCATCTTTTTTGGAAAAAACAAATAGAGGATGATTCTTATCATCCTCTATTCTTGGTTAAAATTTTAAGTTCTTACGAAATTATTAATTTTAATGATTTCTTTATTTTTTCTTGCAGTTTTTATCAAAACCAGGGTTGAAAGCATAGAAGTTTTTACTGTCTAGGCGGTCGGTGGCTATCCGCAATCCTTCCCCAAACCGTATAAGGAAAAGGTAATTGGCGATTTAGGCTTCCCTTATCGGATTTCCATCACAGAAGAAAAAATAGGGGACGGATTGTTTTCCACCTTCTTTGAGAATTTTGATATTTTAACAGCCGTAAGATAAATCAATGAGATTCTCGTTCCTGGACGGCAGCCGTTTCTTTCCGCATTCCAGTCAGGCTATCCTCTTTTCGAAACGCAAAGCAGCGCTTTTTTCTCGCCGCCATGGCTTTTAATATGCTTTGGGGTATTTAAAAATCAGTACCGCCAGGAAAGCTCGGCCTTGTCCTTGAAAATCGTTATCTTTTCTATCACACTATCCGCTACTAAGCTTTTCTCCTGATTGGAGAATTTATTCCAAACCGTTAAAGCCTCCGCAAGGCTTTGGGGTGTTTTTCCACTCTTTAAGGTTGTTTTATGCTCCAAGTTTTTTTCCAGGCTGTATTTTTTCCTCTCCAGCTCCTCGGCCTTTTGGCTTAAATAACCCATCAGCGCTTTGCCCGCGCCGGCAGCCTGGCTGGTTAGCTCTTCAATCTGGCGTTCCAGCTCTAATTTTTGCAAAAGGATTCTATTATCCGCCTCCTTCCTTCCGGCGTCTTCTGCGGACACCGCCGGAGTCCTTCTCAGCTTCTCCACGATTCTTTGATAAATAAACTCCTCCAGCTCCCGAGCTCGAATAGTCCCTAGTCCCTCGCATCCGTTATGCCGGATTCTGCCGCCGCAAACAAAATACCGGGTTCCTCCCTCCCCTTTTTTCCTCACCGCCAGACTGCTGCCGCAAATGCCGCACACAACCTTCCCTACAAGCCAGGAACTCTTTTCCGTTCCCTTAGGCCCGGCCCGTCGGTGCTCCAGACATTTTCTTCGGCAGGCAAGCCAAGTATCGGAATCAATAATTCCCCTGTGAGGCGCCAGCACCGCCAGGCATCCCGTCAGAGCCGCTTTAGAGCCCTTTTCCTCTTGGTACAGATAGCATCCTCTTTCTCCTGTATACCATCCAGGCGGATCCAGAAGGCGAACGCCCCGATCGCGAAAAAATTGATAAACCTTCCCGTCCGCCTTGACGTAAACCGGATTCCGAATGAGCTCCCCCAGCCTAGCCGGACAAAAAACCTTTCCTTGACGGTTTACCGCTCCCAATTCCTTTAGGTACTGTGCCAGTTCTCCCAAGCTGGCCTCCTGTTGGGCGTAAAACGAAAACATTTCCTTTACCCAGCGGATTTCTTCCTTCACAGGCTGATACCGGCTTGTGGATATCCCATCCATTTTGATTTGCTCCACACGGAAGCCAAAGGGCACTCTCCCTCCCATATAAAATCCCTTTTGACTTCGGGATCGATAGGCGTCGCTGACTCTCTTTTGTATGGTTTCCCGTTCCAGTTGAGCAAACACCGCACATAAATTCAGCATAGCTCTCCCGATTGGTGTCGAGGTGTCAAATTTTTCCGTAGATGAAATAAAACTTACGCCATAGCTTTGAAAAACTTCCATCATATTGGAAAAATCAACGATGGAACGGCTGATCCTATCCAGCTTATACACTACGACCGCTTGGATTTCTCCCCTGCGGATATCCTCCATCAGTGCTTCGAAGCCAGGCCTTCGAGTATCTTTTCCGCTGAAGCCTCGGTCGATATATGTACGGAATGCCTGCCCTTTAATTTCAAACCGGCAGAATTCCAGCTGACTTTCCACAGAAATGCTGTCCTGTTTCTCTACCGACTGCCTTGCGTACAATCCGTACAAGCTTTTTTCCCCCTTTGGAGTTTTCCAGCAGACAGAGCGGACAGTTGTTTCTGCGTTCGGAAAATCCGCTTCTTCCTTTCCTCAGGAAGTAAATCCGGACTCGTCTCGCCTATGAGAAAATGACGTCCAAACAGCGTCTGGACATATTCTATCCTCATTTCACCAGCCTCCCCATTTTTCTTTCTTTGTCATTTTATGAAGAAATGCTTGTACGGTATGCCCTGCAATTCCCGAACAGGTTTTGCAGGATTTTATATATATCTTTCGTTTTTAAGCTGAAATTCATTTAAATTTTAGCAAATTCCTTATAATATAGATTTTTAAAAATATTTTCCTGCAAATATTTAAAATTTTTTCATAAAAGCCATTGACAAATAAGGCACGGAGGCTTATAATGCATACATGCAAAGGCAAAGGCGCCGCGAGTAAGAGCTCGCGGCGCCTTTCTTGTTTCTATCACATTTCACCTCTAAAGCGGAAAAACATTTCTGGTCAAGAACCTCCCGCCTTATAATAGTGGGGAGGCAGCCAAACGGTTGGAAGGTTTTCAGATAGTCTTTGCCACAAATTAAATAAAGCGCACAAAGGCGTGTGCTTTGCTGATCCTGACAGCAAAGCATGCGCCTTTTTTATATAGATGAAAGACATCCCGGAAAATTTTTAAGCAAAAAAGGAGGAAACGACATGGATGGATTTTCTGCTGTAAATACCATATGGGTATTAGTCGGCGCGGCATTGGTGTTCTTTATGCAGGCCGGTTTCGCGATGGTGGAAACCGGGTTTACCCGAGCAAAGAACGCCGGTAACATTATTATGAAAAACCTAATGGACTTTGCCATCGGAACGCCGCTGTTCTGGCTTTTAGGCTTCGGCCTGATGTTTGGCGGAGCGGGAGCGCTGATCGGAGGGTTCGATCCTTTGGTACAAGGGGACTATTCTTCGATTCTGCCGGACGGCGTTCCGCTTCCCGCATTTCTAATTTTTCAAACAGTATTTTGCGCCACCGCCGCTACGATTGTCTCAGGCGCTATGGCGGAAAGAACTAAATTCGCGGCTTATTGCATTTACAGCGCCGCAATCAGTCTCGTCATATACCCGATTTCCGGACACTGGATTTGGGGCGGCGGATGGCTGGCTCAGATGGGCTTCCATGATTTCGCCGGCTCTACGGCGGTACATATGGTAGGCGGTGTCGCAGCATTGGTAGGTGCCAAGATTCTTGGCCCTCGTATCGGGAAGTACGACAAAAACGGCAAGCCCAGAGCAATTCCCGGTCACAGTTTAACCTTAGGCGCCTTAGGCGTATTCATTTTATGGTTCTGCTGGTTTGGTTTTAACGGTGGTTCTACAGTATCGATGACCGGCGACGACACCATTTTTTCTGCCGGCAGCATCTTCGTTACCACCAATCTGGCCGCCGCTGTTTCTACAGTGGCTACCATGATCATCACTTGGATCCGCTATGGAAAGCCGGATGTCTCTATGACCTTAAACGGCGCTTTAGCCGGCCTTGTTGCTATTACCGCCGGCTGCGATGCCGTCAATCCTGTGGGTGCCTTCTTCATCGGCCTAATCGCCTCTTTCGTCGTGGTTTTCGGAATCGAATTTGTCGACAAGGTTCTGAGGATTGACGATCCGGTAGGCGCGATTGGCGTACACGGCTTCTGCGGTGCTGTCGGCACGATTCTCACCGGACTTTTCGCGGTTTATCTCACAGACGACGCGGGAACTCCCTTGGGCCTGTTTTATGGAGGAGACGCAAGCTTTCTGTTAACTCAGCTAATCGGTGTGGTTTCTGTAATCGCATGGGTTGGAATAACCATGACCATTGTATTTCAGGTGATCAAGCATACTATTGGACTTCGCGCCAGCCGTGAGGAAGAGGTCCGCGGCTTAGATGTTACAGAGCATAACCTCACCAGTTCTTATGCAGACTTCATGCCTATGCCGCCTGAGATCCTCACAGGAAAATCCACAGCTTCCCCCGCTGCTTCTATGGAAAAAGCAGTGGAAGTAAAGCATTATCCCGTTTCTGAATCCGGTACACCCGCTTCCACAGAAACTGGCGCCAAGCTTACTAAGGTTGTAATTCTGTTTAATCAGGATAAGTTCATTGAGTTGAAAGATGCAATGAACGCCATTGGTGTAACAGGTATGACGGTAATCCATGTAATGGGCTGCGGTGTCCAGAAAGGAAACACCCGGTATTACCGCGGCGTTAAGCTGGATGATATAGTCCTGCTGCCTAAAATCAAGCTGGAGATTGTGGTGAGTAAGGTTCCTGTCCAAACGGTTGTAGATACCGCCAGAAAGGTCCTTTACACCGGTAATATCGGCGATGGAAAAATCTTTATTTATGATGTGGAAAACGTCATTAAGGTCCGTACCGGTGCGGAAGGTTATTACGCCTTGCAGGACGATGACGAAGCTTGAACCAAAGCCTGCAATAAGCTAATAATATACTACTCTCTAAAGCCAGTAATCCCACGGAATACCGTGGGATTACTGGCTTTTATGTAACGAAAAGCGCTCCAAGAAAAATTTAAATGACCTTTCTGTTCCGCGTTTTGCTTCCCCAAACCGTTGATAGTGAACAATCTCGCGCTCCCTCAGGAATCGGATCGGATCCTTGACGTCTGGGTCATCACAGAAACGGAGAATATTATCATAGGTGGTTCGGGCTTTTTGTTCTGCCGCCATGTCTTCATGAAGATCGGTAATGGTGTCGCCGGTTACCTGAATGGTAGCGGCAGACCAAGGCATTCCATTGGCGTCGGCAGGATAAACACCGGTAGTATGATCGACAAAGTAGGTGTCAAATCCCGACTTTTTGATTTCTTCCTCAGAAAGATTTCTAGTAAGCTGATATACAATAGTCCCTACCATCTCTAAGTGATTCAACTCCTCACTGCCTATATCGGTCAGAATCGCTTTTAATTCCGGATAAGGCATAGAATATCGTTGGCTCAAATATCTTAAAGAAGCTCCTAATTCGCCGTCAGGCCCGCCATATTGACTGATGATCAGCTTTGCTAAAGCTGGATTTGGCCGGGTAATCTTAATCGGATATTCAAGTCGCTTTTCGTAAACCCACATACGTTATAAATCCCCTTTCTCACAGTCTACATCCCATGGCCATGGGTCAGAAATCCAAGCCCATCGGTTGGCTTGAATCTGATTTGCCATTAAAGGGCCATAGGTTTCCTCAAATTCTTTCCGGAGCATTTGACTTTTCATATCGTGCTCCTTTAGCTTCATCGCGGCTTCTTTATTATTGGGATGGGAATCCATAAACATATGAAGCTCAATGACCGCAAAATCCTCAGCGGCAATACGTTTCAAAAGCTTTTCTCGTTCATTCATCTCTTGTTCCCTCCGCAGCCGTAAAACGGTTTATCCAACACAGGAAAAATCGTTCCGGCCATAAGACCTTGTTCTACACCATATACAGCTTCTAATTGCTGATAGGGTACATAAGCCATTGCAGGTACAGGATTTTCGGGCAATGGCGATATTCCGTATTCCATGGACGCTAATTTCATAAAGTCATCCATTTACAAAACTCCTTTCAAAGTTTGATCATTGTATCATATGCGCAAAAGTGCGGACAGGTTCTTTTTTTCTGATTTTGCTTTTATATAATCAAGCAGGGCATTCGCCTTCCATAATAGCTGCCCTCTGTTACCGCCTTTCTGTATTTTCCTTGACAATTCGCTTTTTTTACGTTATAATAGAACTATAGTTCGATTTTTCTGTATTTTAATAACGATCGAACAATGTATGCGCAGGAGGTAATGATGATAGAATTCCGCTGTCCTAACTGCAATAAGCTGTTGGGAAAAATTGATGGCGTCGCGGAAATCAAATGCCCTCGATGCCGAATTACTTTCCGAATGGATAATCGAAATAAAATTGTTATTGAGCGTCTTGAACGCCGGTGAACGCAAAATTTATTGTGTTCGCCGGCGTTTTTTTATCTAGAGATACCATTTTAAAATTTTTAAACACGCCTCTCGTGATCCGGATACCTTGGGCCCTTCTTTTATGCCCGCGTAAAATCATTATTTATCATTTGCCGTCCCTTCACCTTAAAATACAATACTAATGAATGAGAAGGAGGAACTTTATGAGCACACAAACGATTATCAATAAAAAATCTCAGTTTTATGTTCGCGGTGGGTATATTATCGTAAATACAGTCTTAAAAAATCAATACTTTTATCCAGGCGGTGAGATTTTATTATGACCAAGGGCATTGACGTATCTACCTGGCAGGGGAAAATCGATTGGACCCAAGTGAAAGGAGCTGGAATCCATTACGCCATTCTCCGTTCCTCGTTCGGTTCTCCGGATCCTTCTCAGGTGGACAATCAGTTTGAAAACAATTACAAGGGAGCCAAAGCCGCCGGGATCCCAGTAGGCGCTTACCACTACGGCTATGCGGTTTCCGAGGCTGAGGCGCGCCAGGAGGCTAAGTTCTTCCTGGACACCATCAAGGGCAAGCAATTCGAATATCCCGTCTATTACGACGTAGAGGACAATGGGACGATGGGCACGCTTTCCCGGCAGGCGTTGACCAATGTAATTAAAGCTTTCTGCTCTGAGGTTGAAAAGGCTGGGTATTATGTGGGCGTTTATGCCTCCCTCAGCTGGCTGGACGGCAAGTTCTATCCTGACCAGCTTTCCTATGATGTCTGGGCTGCCCAGTATTTTACTGAGTGCCAGTACTCCGGCCAATATGGCATGTGGCAGTACACCAGCTCCGGCAACGTTCCCGGAATCCAGGGCGGCGTGGATATGAATGAGTGCTATCAGGATTATCCTAAGGCCATCAAGGAGAAGGGCCTTAATGGTTTTGATAAACCCACTCCAGCACCCGCGCCCGAGCCGGCGAAAACGGCAGATGTATACTACCGGGTAAGAACCAAGGCGGACGGCTGGCTTCCCGAGGTGAAAAACCTTGAGGATTACGCGGGATTTACCGGAGCCGTCACTGATGTCGCTGTTCGTGTTTCCGCTGGTTCCGTAAAGTACCGGGTACATATTAAGGGCGGCAGCTGGCTTCCCTATGTGACCGGCTGCAACATCAACGACGCTGTAAACGGCTACGCGGGAAACGGTTTGGAGATTGACGCTGTTGAAGTGTATTATTACACCCCGGACAGCATCAGGCCGTATAAGAAAGCCAAATACCGGGTCGCTCCTGTGGGTGGAAGCTATTATCCCTGGCAGTATGACAATGAAACCGGAAACGGCCAGGACGGCTACGCGGGCGCTTTCGGAAACGCCATCGGAAAGCTTCAGATTGTAATCGAGTAAGGCGGTGGAGCTGATGTCAACAGAAATCATCGTCTCCGTCATTTCTCTGCTGGGAACCATCGTGGGGAGCCTGGGAGGCGTTTTAGTTTCCAGCCGGCTGACCACCTACCGGATTCAAAAGCTCGAAGAAAAAGTGGCTAAGCACAATAACCTGATTGAAAGAATGTATAAAGTGGAGGACAGCGCGAAAAGCGCCCATCACCGAATCGACGAGTTAAGGGAGGAACTAAAATGAAAATCAACTGGAAGGTACGGTTTAAAAACCCTGTGTTCTGGTTCAATCTGGCAGCGTCCATTTTTCTGCCCATGCTGGCTTGTCTGGGCTTCAACTGGGAAGATATGACAAGCTGGCAGGCTGTGGGGAACGTGCTCTTACAGGCCGTCCAGAGCCCTGTAATCGTGGTGTCGGTCCTGGTATCCGTATGGAACCTGTTAAACGACCCCACTACAAGCGGCCTAAGCGATTCCAGCCAGGCGCTTTCTTATACCGAACCTAAGAAAAGCGATTGACAGAAAGACAGCCCCCGGGAATTTTCCTGGGGGCTTATATTATTAATTATGGTCTCTTTTGTGGCATTAAACGCTTATATCCATTAGAAGACCTCAAAAACAGCCTTTTTTGTGCGGTTAATTTCTGCTGCGAGGATTCAAGTCCCGTCGCTCGCACCAGCTGTTTAAAGGCTAATAATCCGCATGAATGCTGGGTTTTTGGCTTTTTCTTTTTAGATGTGAAATTACCCTCTGAGCGGATAAAGTCTCCTGTATCGTCCTTACAGGCCAAAAGAACGCGTGTTCCGCAACCGTTTGTTTGTGAAGATGGTTTTTTCGTTCCTCGTTCATTTTTCTTACCCCCTTAGTGGTTTATTATTTTACAATTGCAATCCATTTGCCAGATTTATCCCATGTATAATTCCATTTCACACCGAAAACTTGTAGCACTTCATCAATGGCTTTAATTTCCTTGTCTGCTGAACTATTTCCAAATGGTTTTCCGTCCTGTATGCTCTCTGCTTTCAGTTTTGTTAAGCGTTCCATAATGTCATTGATATTTTTCATTTTCTTTACCTCACTTCCTGAATCTGTAGTTCAATTTCTTGGGGGCAAGGGGGATAATCTATACTATAGCCCGCGGCACCGCTGTTCAATCATGTATCCCGGCCTTGCCGTTTCCCTTGACCTTGTGATTATATTATAATATATTGTACCCAATATATCAATAGGCAATAGTGCTAATGTTGTACCCAATATATTAGTTATTGTGTATATTGTACCCGCTATATAATTGGCGTATAATAATATGGGGTGATATATATGGCAATTACAAAAGCACAACAAAAAGCTACTGCTAAATATATAAAAAATAATTATGACGAAATTAAAACCAGAGTGCCTAAAGGACGCAAGGCAGAAATTCAGGCCCACGCAGAAAAGCAGGGGAAAAGCCTTAATGCTTTTGTGAACGAGGCTATCGATGAAAAGATAGAACGAGACAACGCGGAGGACAACCAATGAACTATATCAAATATCCCTCTATTGAGGTCGGAAATGGCACCCGACACACTCTGAAAAGAGTACCTGAGATGCAAGAGTGCCGCCTTGCCAATAGTATATCGGGGCCTATTGTGCTTTCGAGCCTTTAGGCCCCTAGACTTACAAAAATTTGTTAAGTGAACTCTTTTTCATTATATAACTCCGCCCTCCTTTCCGTTTTCGGTGGGAGGGCTGTTTAAAATAAATGGACATACAGTGGACATAAAATGCTCAAAATCCGCATAAATACTATAAAAATCAAATATTATATTTTGCTTTGGGAGCAGGATGCCGGGGGTTCGAATCCCTTCACTCCGACCAAATTGGAACCCGCATGACTGCTGAAAAACTCAGTGTTCATGCGGGTTTTCCGTTTTATACGTATTTAATAAATCCGAAACGAAACCGTCTAAACCGGCTGAAAACCGCTCGAAAATTGTGCAACAGTGGACATAGAGTGGACATTTTAAAACGCTTGTTCCGCTTTTTGTTTCGGTACTTTTGCACCTAATTTTTCCCTTGCGCTTTCTAATGCGGAAGGGGATAAATGAGTGTATCGCATAGTCATTTCAGGCGTTGCGTGCCCCATTAAGTATTGAACAGTTCTAACATCTACTCCTGCGGCGATAGCGTTAGTAGCATAAGTGTGCCGAAGCTGATGGCTAGTAAAATTATATTGCCTAGTCACATCTGGTTTCACTCCTTTTCGCATCCGCCCCGCCGATACTTTTGCTGCAACAGATATCCCATTTACTGCATCTAAAAGACATTCCCACAAATGAATAAACTCTCCTTCGGTTAAGATACCTTTAGCTCCAGGGAACACATATATCCTTCCTGTAATTGAATTTTTATTTTGCTCTTTCCAAGCAGTTAATTCAGACGCATATTTGATTGGAATTGGCACCTGGCGAATACCGGAAACCGTTTTGGGTTCTTTTACTCGTTTTCCTTTAAAATCATAAGCTTCCATCACCGTCAAAACGAGATTGTCTAAATCAACATTTTTCCAGCGCAGTGCCGCCGCTTCTTCCCTCCGCAAGCCACAATTTAGCTGCATCAAAGCAAACATTCGCGCTAATGGAAGCCGCTCTGCCCGATTTTTATCCAGTTTATTATTTGCATCAATGGGTTTAACATTCCATAAAAGTCTTTCTTCGTCCGGTGATATAGCCTCTCTTTGCGTTTTGGGGGCGTTTTGAGGCGCGTTGACATCATCAGCAATATTGATCATCATGGCGTGATTTTTTCGAGCTAAACGGCATATTTGTGAAGCCGTTTGAATGACTAAATTTATTGTTCTTCTGGATAGACCGTCTTCAGCCATTTTAGTAACAATTTGAACCAAGTCAATAGATGTCAGCTTAGTTATCTTAATAGGATTTAGTACAGCTAGGTGCTTTAATGCTCCATTGTATACACCTTGCGCCGACTTCCCGATGGAAGGATACTTTAAAGTTTTCCACACATCAGCCCAGTATTTCCATGTGCTTTTTTCATCGGTTACAGCCAATCCCATGCCTTTCTGGATCCTTAGCTGGGCTATTTTTTCTTCAAGTTCTTCCTTGGAATGTCCATAAACAGATTTTACAATAGCTTTTCCATTTTCGTCTCGTCCTAAAGTGATTCTTTTTCTATATAACCCTGATGTATGTGTCGTTTTTCTTTTGCGTCCCGCCATAATAAAAACCACCTCCAAAGTAAGACTTGCCAAGCCTACCCAGAAAGTGGTATAATTTCGTTGTTCGGACGCATTATCCACTTTGGGTAAGCTGTTCTATTGGATCCCCCATCGGCTGCAACCGGTGGGGGATTTTTTATTTTTTAGTTTGTAAATCCGCATATTTCGCGGACCTATCGATTAAATCAATATAACTATTAGTATCTTCTATACGACTAATAGGTACTTTCCAATGCACAATGTTTTTCTTTTGAACAACATTAAATCTATCATCTTTTTTATCTTGTGGAGCGGGCCAAATTGAAAACCATTTTGATTTAATTCCTATCTTAAACCTAAAAAAATCATAATTTTCATCTAAAGAGACTGTAACATAATTTTGACTTCTCCTATCAATGGATAACCTATTTTTATAAGCATCATTATTTAATATATTTTTTAGGGCGATATTTACAAAACGCTTTTCCTCTTCGGTTAAGACTGCTGGTATTCCTCTCCCGCTCTGGTTAAAAACAGACAATTCCCCATCTTTTAATTCCATAAATATTTTCATAGATTTCTCCCCATATAGAATTATTTATAAGTAATAAGAGTGTGAAAACCTTCTGTATTACCAGTTAATCCTTGACCCTGTATTGAGTTGAATTTCACATCTAAAATTATGTAACCGTCTATTTGCATACAATGCAAAATATAGTCAATCTGAGTTGTGTATTTATCTTCGCAACCAAAACTTTGATTTCCAAGTTTACTAAAGCTGTTGACCATTACAACATGAACGCCCCCATCTTTAGGTTTTAAATACTGTCTCAGTGTCTCATAAACATTTTCTGCCGCCCTCTGCTGTCCTTTTGTAAACATACCCATAACATATTCCTCCTAAATATTGACATATTTTCCAAATATGCTACAATTTATTTGGATATGTGATCGCTCGTCACTATCCAGATTTCAGGCCGTTCAGAGTTGCCGCTCTGGACGGTCATTTTATTTTTATCAATGTGCTAATAATTCACGTTCCCATTTTGGGAAAAATATTTTCAAAACCCCTTGATTTTAAATTTTTGTGTGCTATAATAAAGGCACAAATACAGAACTAACGTTTGCTTATCGAGAGGAGGTTCCGCAGCCTAATGAACGGAATATGGAATAATTTACCTATAGAAATTCCTGAAAAAACCAACTATAATGAAGCTACAGAAACAAATTTAGAGAAGGAGGCTGCGATATGTGCTGATGAATTAAGTCTTGATATTCTTGATGAATTTAGGAAGCAATCGTCAGAAACACAAAAGCAAATTATTTATCTTCTTCGTTCAATAGTTTCAACTGAGCAAGAAGAAGTCTCTTTTGTTCCTCAGACAATTGATCTACATAACCCATAAGCTCTTTTTCTATTGGTGTTAGTTCTTTTTCTTTAACCCCGTGCTTTGGCGCGGGGCTTTTTTTATTTTCATCATCTACAGTTAAATGTGGATCTTTACTATATCCCATCAAATAGTCAATAGTAACTCCATATTTTTTTGCAACGGAAATCCAAAAATCGGATTTAGGTTCTCTTATACCTGTTTCATAATTATTATATGTCGTTTTCGCAATTCCCACCGACTTTCCAAATTCCGCCTGCGTCAAACCGAGGGATTCCCTAAGTTTTTTTAAATTTTCATACATATACGGCACCCCGTTTCTATTGATTTGATAATAGCACAAGAAATTAAATAAATCAAGAAAAAAATCCACGTTTTGAGGAAAAAAGTATTGACAAGCCCCATATTGTGGATTATAATATAATCAAAATCCACGAATCGTGGATAAAGTGAGGTGATAATATGCGTGTCAATATAGAAGCTGAGCGCGGGAGACTACAATTTACAAAAAATCAAATGTGTAAAGCTCTAGGGGTAACCAGCAAAACTTATAACGGATATATTCGCGGTAACGCAATTCCTTCCACAGTATTAGAAAAGCTTAATGAAATCACTGGTAAGTCTATTGACTATCTTCTTGGAGTTCATACTGACGAAAAGGAAGTGGGGTGAGGACATGGAACAAGGCAAAAATTCATTTGACCTCGACATTGAAGAGGAACCAACTCCACATATTGTCAAGGTTGACGGTGTTCAACTGTTTAGCGCAGACTGGGTCTTTGAACAAATGCAGGCACAAAGCTGTCGGATAGACCGATCTAACAAATTTGCATTGTTGGGAATAACTGTAGGGGTTGTAGCTGTTATTTTAGCAATATTACTTTAATAGCGGGGTGAGCGCATGAACATTTTAACAGCGATAAAAAAAGCCATAGATGAAGATTCATTTATAGCCAGAACAAGTTTAGATTTTGGAGAAGGACGGACATTAATAAAACCAACTGATTCATCGGACTGCTGCATTGTTGTTTTTCGAAGAGACAGCGCAAAAAAACGGCAGCAAATCAAATGCTGGAATCCTACTGCCGATGACCTTTTGGCTGAGGATTGGGAAGTCATTAAGGAATGAATTTAGAAATAAAATCTGCGATGCTTAGCAATGTTTCCTTTTTTTGATTCTCCATAGTAACAATGGCAGGGTCAGATAATTCGCAGTGATAAATTGTTTGATCGGCATAATAATTGTTTAAAAATTTATTCCGCCCAAGTTCACGAAGAGTATCTTCAATATCTTCTAAACTCCAATCAGAAAAGAATGTCGAATGTATGTGTTGAGCTGAATCAAAATTTTTGGCTTTCGATTTTGAAATTCCCTGTTTGCGACGCGATAAATATTCCTTATATAAGGTGTACAAAACAGTTTTCGCATCTTTAGATAACATTTTCGTTTTTTCCTTTCATAATTAATCGGTGCTACCTCTGGTTGCAATTTGATTATAAAGAAAATAACTAGAAATAGCAATATAGGTAATTTCAAAATTACTGCACGATGAAAAGGAAGCGGGGTGAAAAATTGAGGACAAACAAAAGAAAAGCTCCTATTGGGACACAGCAGGAGCAAATCGAGCATTTGGAATTCTTGACTTTTATATTATGCATTTTGGTCAACACTCTCACAGTAACTGTTTTATTGTTGTCCTATAGATTTAATAGTTTTCGTGATTTTATCATTGATATTATTTACCAGCAATCCGTTATTTTTCAATATCTGAGTAAGATCTTGTGTTGAAAGTAAGAAGGTGATGAATGAAAAAAATGAAACAACTCAAAAAATCGATTATCTGTTTTTTGTTATTGCTATTAATTCCAATTCTACTATCTGGTTGTCAGAATTCAATTACCCAAGGGGAAGTAATCGAAAAAGAATTTACTCCATCACATACAGAGGTAATGTTAGTCCCACTTGTTCACAGCAACGGAAAAACATCATATACAACTCTTGTGCCTTTTATCTATTCCTATTCGGATTCATGGAAGATAACAATTCAAAGCTATGATGAAGAAACCGGGGAAAATTCAACAGCAACATATCGCGTAACAGAGAACGTCTATAATTCAGTCGAAATTGGATCCGAGTTTATATACGACGAAAATATGAAACCGAGTGAACCTGAATACATTAGAGAAAGGCAATAAAACTTCTAATAAAATAGCCGCACTCAGGCGATAGAAAGGAGAAAAATACATGACACTTGAAGACCGAACACTGGTCAAAGAAATTGCTACCGAAATAAGAACCAGATTTAACTGCGAAACTCTCAATGCCAAACAGTTTTCTGAATATTTAGGCAGAGAAAGCGAATATGTTTGTGCCAAAATCAGTCAACGTAAATTGCCGGGGTTTAAAGACGGAAGAACCTATGTAATTCCAATTGATGCAATAGCTCTATGGATCGTAAGACTTTCGAAAACTAAGGATTTTCAGTAAAGGAGGACAAGCACATGAGCACAGAAATGACGGTGGCGTTTATCGTTCTGGCGGTATGGAGCGCCGTATTCACAGCGGCATATATCGGCGAGCGGTACCGGAACCGGAAGCTGAGGAACGCTTTAAAGAAGAAAAGGAGCCGGTACATAAGAGAGGTGAGTTATGGGAATGAAACAATCCATCTGTGACAAAGACTGCTTTCACTGCCGTTTTTCAGATTGTGTTAATCACTACGGCCCATATACTGAGGCGAAAGACATTAAAAAGGCTTTGAATGGGCAAAAGAAAAGCCGCCCTCGCGACTGGCATCACGAAGAGCGGCAAACGAAAAACAACTGAATATATTCTAAACCAAAACAGGAGGTTTGTCAAATGGACGATAAAGAGTTAATGATCTGTCTGATGAAAAGATGTTTAGAGCTGGAGAAAGAAATCGAAAAGCAAAAGTTATCCGGAGACTATTGGTTCCGGGAATGTGAGAGGCTGAAAAATGAACAGAAGCAATGATAACGGCCTCTCTCGTGCGGAATTTGAGTACCTGTATGATACCGATAACGAGGAACCGGAAACCAATCAAAGCGAATTTGAAGATCCGGAGGAATTTAGGAGGATTTTATGGAGAATTATTTCAAGAAACTAAATTCTATAAATGTCAATGATAAGACCGAAAAGAAAGGGAATCTCACCTATCTTTCATGGGCATGGGCTTGGGGAGAGGTCAAAAAGCTTTTCCCTGATACCACATATACGATTTATGAAAACGCGGACGGCCTTAATTATCACACCGACGGAAAAACATGCTGGGTAAAGACCGGGGTAACCATTAACGGCCTGGAACATATTGAATATCTTCCGGTGATGGATTTTAAAAATAAATCTTTGCCGTTAGCAGAAGTCACTTCCTTTGATGTAAACAAGGCGATCCAAAGAAGCCTGACAAAAGCCCTCGCGCGTCATGGGCTCGGCTTGTATATCTACGCCGGAGAAGATTTACCGGAAGATAGTACGGAAACGAATCCGTCTGAAAATAAAGGGAATGAATCTTCCACGCCGAAGGATTACATCGACGATATTAAAAAAGCCACGCTTCTCAGCGAACTGCATAGAACAGGCTGGAATGCAGCCGGCATGCTGGAATACTTATCGCAAAAATTTCCCGACACCCCTCCGAAAGATTTAAACTCCATCACGATCGAACAATTTACCTTCATTGCACACAAATTAGAGAAAAGGCCGACTGTACCGGAGGCTGAAAATGGAGCTTGATTTTGACCGGGCCGGTATAGAGCTGAAAGACGGCGGCGTGTGGCTTTGCCTTCGCGTGAAGTCCAGCTTCAACGCCAGAAGGTTTGTTTCCTCGATGAGAGACAAGCTTTATACCGCAGACCTGAAAGAAAAGCGGAAAAAGCGGTCACTAAGCGCGAACGCGTATTTTTGGACGCTGTGCGGGAAACTCGCTTCCGCTCTTGGCATTCCGAGCCATGAAATATATCGGCAGTACGTCAAGGAAATCGGAGATAATTTTGAGACGATTCCAATCAAAAACGAGGCAAAGGAAAGATTTATTCAGGCATGGGAATCTCACGGCCTTGGCTTTTTATGTGAAGAACTGGAGGAAGCCGCGCCCGGATATACCACGCTTGCGGCCTATTATGGTTCTTCAACCTACGATTCTCGGCAAATGTCAAATCTCATTGATTTGGTGGTTTTTGACTGCAAGGAACAGGGGATTGAAACACTTACTCCCGATGAACTGGCTTTAATGAAAGCAAGATGGGACGACCATCAAAAGGGGATCGCGTAATGGTTAACGAATACGGAGCAAAGCTTGACCGGAACGGCTACGCGCCAAGCATCATACAGGACGAAGCCGATGAAAGCTGTTTTGTTTGCTATGCGAATGGATATTATGACCCTCTCAACCGCCACGAGGCATTTGGCGGCCCATTCCGGGACAAGTCAAAGCGTTTAGGCTTATGGGTTTCCCTCTGCCATTACCGGTGCCACCAGGAGGGAAACGGCAGCGTACATAAAAACCGGGAATCCGACCTGCGCATAAAGCGGATCGCCCAAATGAAGGCGATGGAAGCCTATCAATGGGACACAGAGGATTTTATCCGGGAGTTCGGAAGAAATTATTTGGAGGATTAACATGTTAAATACAGCAATTTTAATGGGACGGTTAACCTCAGACCCAGAACTGAGGTACACACCTAACGACACAGCAGTTACCAGCTTCACCCTTGCGGTAGAACGGTCTTATGTAAAATCGGGCACAGACCGCCAGGTGGATTTCATCGACGTAGTGGTATGGCGGCAAACCGCTGAATTTGTCTGCAAGTATTTTCATAAGGGCCAATTGGCAGCGGTACAAGGTTCCATTCAAACACGCAGCTACACGGACAAAGACGGCAATAAACGGAAAGCTTTTGAGATAGTTGCGGAAAGCGTGCATTTCGCTGAGCCCAAAAAGGATAAGAGCAATGAGCCGATTGTAACTATACCAGGAAATGATGCTTTCGAAGAAATAATTTCGGATGACGACTTACCTTTTAACTAACCAACAGAAAGGCGGTGATAATGTGGAGCTGTTAAACCTAATCCCTTATGGAAAAGAAAACGCCATAAGCCGGGAAGATTTGTCCAAGCTTACCGGCTGGGACGATAGAAAGGTAAGGGAGGAAATCAAGCGGCTAATGAGAAACGGCGAACGGATTTTATCTTCCAGCAGTGCCAAGGGCTATTGGAGAAGCGATGATCCAGACGAAATCGATAGATTCCTTAAAGAGAGCGATAACCGCCGCACAACAGAGGCTTTAAATGTTGAACCTCTTCGTTTTTTCGTAGCCAAGTCAAAAGGTGAAGATTTAATTCCGGTAAGAGCGCATTACCGCAGGATACATAAACGAGCATCAGGCCAAACCGATATTCAAGGCGGTGAATAAATGGCGCGTGAGTTTTTTTGCGCTTATCACAGCTATTTGAACGCAATGAGAAAACTCTCTGACGCAGAGTGCGGGAGGCTTTTTAGGGCGCTGTTATCATACAGCGCAGGAGAACAGCTTATCAATCTTCAGGGCAGGGAAGAAATCTTATTTGACGTGTTTGCAGATCAAATTGACCGTGATAACGCAAAGTATGAAGCCAAATGCAGGAAAAACCGTGAAAATGGTGCAATGGCGAACGGTACCGGACGCCGCCGAACGGTACCGAACGCCCCCCAAGAAAAAGACAAAGAAAAAGACAAAGGAGAAGTAAAAAAAGAAAGTAAAAAGAAAAAATCTTTTTCTCCCCCTTCTTTTGAAGAGGTGGAGTCATACTGCAAGGAGCGGAACAGCAGTGTAGACCCCAGACGCTTTTTTGATTATTACGAAGCAGGCGGCTGGAAGGATAATAAGGGGAATTCGGTTAAAAACTGGAAACAAAAGCTTATAGCATGGGAGTCCAGAGATGAAAGGGGAGAAAATCATGCTGGAAAGCCTGCTCAGGAAAGCCCCTCCGGAGGTACGGCGGAAGCTTCAAAACAGAAATACGGAAATTACATTTGAGGATATCCAAGAGCGGCGCATTCAGATCATGAACGGAGTTAAAGGAACCCTAACTGGGTATGACTGCCCCATCTGTAAAAACAAGGGCGTGATACATTACCTGAAGGACGGATACGAATTTGCGAAACCCTGTGAGTGTATGAAGCTTCGGGATAGTTTAAGGAGAATCCGGCAAAGCGGCCTGGGTGACCTATTGAACGAATATACCTTCGATAAGTTTCAGACGGAATCCCCCTGGCAGGAGGCTGTCAAAAACAGCGCTTTGAAATTTTTGGAGGATCACGACCGGAAATGGTTTTTTATCGGCGGTCAGGTTGGGGCTGGGAAGACGCATTTGTGTACGGCTATGGTAGGTGAATTCTTAAAGCGTGGAATCAGCGCAAAATATATGCTGTGGCGGGACGATGCGTTGAAGCTGAAAGCCGTCGCCAATGATGACATGGCATATTCAAACCTGATTAAACCCTTGAAAACCGTTCCTGTGCTTTACATAGACGATTTTTTTCGCACAGGGAACGATGAGACAGGCAGGAAAAAAGCCCCCACGCAAGGCGATATCAACGTAGCTTTTGAACTCATTAATTACCGGTATAATAACAACCTGGTGACGATTCTGTCCAGTGAATTGACTGTCGATCAAATTCTATTTTTTGACGAGGCGGTGGGAAGCAGGATTTACCAGAGAACGAAAGAATATCACTGGGATATTGCCAAAGACCCACATAAAAATCACAGGCTGAAATAACAAAGGAGGGAACAGCTTGGTTACGCTCTATATCCCTGGCAAGCCGCAGGGAAAAGCCAGGGCCAGGACATGCAAAACCGGGCACAGCTACACGCCGGAAAACACAGTGCTGTACGAAAATCTGATTAAAACTTCATTTCTGGAACGGTATGGGGCCCGGGGTAAAATCAGGGCTCAGGGAAAACAAAAGCCCGCGCTGAAGATGGAGATTTACGCGGGATTTCAAGTTCCCAAATCATTTTCCAACAAAGACAGGATCGCGGCGTTAAGCGGAGACCTTCTCCCCACAAAAAAGCCTGATTCCGATAATATCGCGAAAGTGGTTGCGGACGCTTTAAACGGGATCGCTTATGACGACGACGCGCAGATCGCCGATTTAACGGTTATCAAGCGGTACACGGAGGATCCCTGCGTAAAGGTAACGATCGAGGAGATCAGCCATGACCTTTGATGAGCTTTGTTCTCTCGCCGGAAACGGGAAGCCTCTTCCCCGTTCCGCGCTTCCTTTAGAGCGAGTTGCATACCGCGGGCTTGCCTGGCTGTATCATGCTTACCGGCACGGTGCTTTTTCCAAGGACGAAGCCGCTGAGGAAAAAGAAGCCCTTAGGAGAGAGTACGAGGACGCGCGGAAAAAAGAGAAGGACGGCCTAAAGCTTCACCAATACGTCGATCAAATCCGTACAGCGCTGGCAGGCTGGTTTAAGAAGGTGGAACAGAGCGGTTGCCCTGTATGCAGGAAGCTCATTGAGATTTTGGACGGGAGGAATTTAAGTGAAGGCCAGGATTCCTAATTCAGCCAAGCTTACAAAAAAACAATTACAAGCCGCTGAAAGTTATTCTCGGCAGGTAGTAAAAACGGATCAGGAAAGGCTTCTGCGCCGGTACTTTAAATTGATGTGCTATGTGCTGAACCGTAACTTCGGCTTTGGTTCGAAGCGATGCCTAGCGGTAATCAATGGAATCAGCAGGCTTTCCGCCGAACACGATCAAGACGAAATCTTTTGGGAACATTTAGACCGGGTGATCGTTGATGAAATGAAACTCGATTTTGAAAGAGATTAACCCCGCCGCAAACAGACCGGAACGGAGGACAAAAGAAATGATTAAACCAAGCACTGACACGGAGCCAGCAGCGGAAAACAGGGACAAAATTATTCTGGACTTATGCGGCGGCACGGGCTCCTGGTCAAAGCCGTACAAAGAGGCCGGATATGATGTGAGGCTGATCACTCTGCCGGAATATGATGTATGCACCTATGCGCCGCCGTTTGAAAATGTTTATGGGATTCTGGCTGCCACGCCGTGCGATGAATTTTCAATCGCAAAGCATTTTCACGGAAAAGGAAACTATACGCATAATTTCAAAGCGGGGCTGGAGGTGTGCTCTGCGTGCTGCAGGATTATACTTACGTGCCGGCCCAGGTTCTGGGCGATAGAAAATCCGGCAAACGGACTGCTGAGGCGCTGGCTCGGTGAACCTGATTACACCTTTGACCCCTGGCAGTTTGGGCACAGCTATCAAAAGCGGACTGCGCTGTGGGGTAACTTTAATGCTCCGAAGGCCTCTGTCGAAGCAAAGCCGGAAGGAATGAAGAAATTTTCCATGCTTCACAGCAAAGAAATTTATCCGGAGTTTTACGGAATCTATACCCGTCAGGAACGCAGGGCAATCACGCCGCCTGGTTTTGCAAGGGCATTTTTTGAAGCAAACCGGTAAAGGGAGGGCAAAGGCAGTGATCATAAAAACTTATGACCAGCTTTTCGATGCAGAGGATAAGGAGGCAAACCATGACTGAATTAAAACGGTGCCCGTTCTGTGGGTGTGCTATGAATTTAACAGCGAACGGTGAGCTATTTGCATGGCATAACTCAGATTGTTTTTTTCAACTGTTGGAAGAGCATGAGGTTGATATGACGCAAGAACAAATAAAAGCTGAATTTGTGAAATCTTGGAACAGGAGAGTTGATGATGAATAAACAAAAAGGCTGGCCTCAATGTGAAAAATGCGATCAGTGGAAAGAAAACAAATGCAGGGCGGTTAATGAGGAAGGTCTTTCACCTTGTGAGGTTATGAGCCGGAAAGCATTTAACTACTTAGCGAAACAGGAGGATTGAAAAGTGAAAGAATTTCATTGTTGTTTAGATATTGAAGGTGGAATAAAGCGCGCTAAAGATTTAAAAGGCTGTATTACAGTTGATGGGAAGATACTAACAGATGTATCAGATATCAAAAAATTCCTGAAAGAACAGCTCGCTATGGGGAGAAAAGTCCTTCCTTGCGGCGACTGCGACAATTTCGACTATCAAACCGGCTGTAAAGGACACGATGTAGAGATAAGGAGGCGGATCATGTCTGAATTAAAACCACGTGGGATTTATCGCGAAGCTCTGAATAAATGGGGTGCTGAAGCTCAAACACTTATGGTTTTTGAGGAAATGTCAGAACTGCAAAAGGAACTTTGTAAGCACGCCAGGGGCAAAGATAACCGTGAAGCTATTGCCGAAGAGATCGCGGACGTTCAAATCATGTTGGAACAAATGATGATTCTTCACGATTGTGAGGATTTAGTAGAAGTACAAAAATTCAAGAAAACACACAGATTAAAGATTCGCTTGGAACAGGAGGATTGACTATGGCGAGATACTTTAAGATTACAGAGATTGACTGCGACAGTTTTTTTCAATGTACTGGTGAAGAACTGGATTGCTCTCAATTGGTTGTACCTGTGATTGGATATGTCTTTGTTGCTGTTGACGATACTGACGAAGATGAAATCTCTGTTCCTTTAGACAGCTTTGACGAGGAGGATTGACGATGTCTGAGTACATAGAAAGGGAATTTGCGCTAAATGTTCTCTGTCGAGAGAATTGCGGACATGACTATGAAGCAAATAAATGTAATAACTGTTATACATCAAATTTTATCAATTATCTTCCCACCGCAGGCGTAGCAGAGGTGAAGCATGGGAAGTGGGTAGAACCACATTGGAGAAATTCTGTGTCGTGTGCTAATTGTTCAATTTGTGGGGCTGAAGCTTATCATTATGATTTTCATGGCGTGCAAAAAACATATCGTTACTGCCCTAACTGCGGCGCTAAGATGGGTGCGGAGGGATAGTTATGTGTAATTACTGCCAAACTCCAATTTATATCAAAACAATTCAATATTGTAAATCTTTACTTGCTCCATTGACACCAGAACAAGAACTGAGAGATAAACTATTGGATATGACTGGGAAAGTTTATGTGAATATTCCAAAAAAATATTGTCCATTTTGCGGCACTAAGACGGATTTGGAGGATTAGCTATGATAAAAGAGATATGTGATGTATGTGGTAAAAACTATCCCAATCATAGATTCAAGGTTAAAAAAGAGTTATTAAATTATAGTGATAAATTTTTTATTTGGCCTAGATGGGAAAGAATCGATATTTGTGATTCTTGCTATCGCAATCTGATAAAAATTAAGGAGGATTAGCTATGGCAAAGGTCGAAGTAACGGATTATGTGTCAGAACTACGCGCAGAATATCAACAAGGCTTTCAAGATGGTTATGCTTCGGCGTGGAGAGAGATTCAAAATGTTATCAAACACGCGGTAATTGAAGCGAGTATTCAAGCCTCGACGAAAAGGGAGGACTGAGCTATGACAAGGGAAAAAGCGATTGAAGTTCTTGAAAATGGTGCATGGTGGGATTTGTTAATCCCTATAACAACCATTGAAGGCAGGAAGTCAGATATCGAATTGCATGAAGCTCTTGATATTGCTATTGCCGCCTTACGCAACGGCTGGATCAGTGTTGAGGACAGGCTGCCGGAAGATGGTAAATATTTGTGCTGTTTTTCATCTTTAGGGCTTGGCTGGTGTATAGATGTGTTATCTTATGCCTCTGATTTAAATTCAGTTGATGATTGGGATTTTTACAATGAGCATCACGGTGGTTTTTATGATCTTGATTCAGAATGTGGATACTACGAAATCAGCGGGGTTGCCTACTGGCAGCCGCTTCCAGAACCGCCTGAGGAGGATTAGCTATGAAAAAAAATGTGAGCCGGGTGATACCAAACCCTTGTGATGAATGCGTGTGCAGTTATTGCAGATGGCGTGGGACAGACAACTGCTTACGCTGCGAATACGGGAGTTGTTTACGATGCGGAGAAAGCAGAAGAGCCAGATACCCAATTTATGAGTGCGTTGGCTACACAATGCCGCCACCCGGAATGAAGACATGTGGCAGACCTTAGTTGAACAGGTTCAGGAGGATTAGCTATGTATAAGGAATTAGTTGAAAAACTGCGGCATAGAGGAACTTTATATAATGGGATCAGCCTTTTTGATGATGCCGCCAATGCTATTGAAAAGCTGCTATTTAAATATAATTTTGCCAATATGACAAAAAAGGAAACTGACATAACACTTAAAAATGAATTTTTAAAATGTTTAAGATTGGAAGCCGAAAACAAAGAACTAAAGCGTGAAAGAGATCAGGCGGTGGAGGAACTTCATCGAAATACAGACGCTGTACCCGTAGTTAGGTGTAAGGATTGTAAATGGTTTACAATGGACAATACAGGTGGTACGTATTGCAATCATCTAACTTGTGGGTTGTTTAATGGATATGAACCAGATGCGTTTTGCAGCTACGGTGAGAGGAAGGAATCAAATGAATGAAGAGCATTATTTTCTGCGCCCCCCGATCATCATAAGCGAAGAGGAATTAAAAAGGCAAAAGAGAGATCCTAAACTCCTGATAGAAAAATTTGAACGGCTGAGACGGTGCGAATTAAATTCCGGAAAGCCTGAATCTCACCCGGACGTTATGAAACTGTCTGAAATGATCGAGAAGTTAAGAAGGTGAAAAATGCGACTGGTTGATGCGGATTTAGCCCCGGTTTATTTAAACGAGAAGGCTTGTGAACAAATCAAATCAATGCCAACTATCGACCCCGTTCATGCTGCTGGTGCGTGCTATTGTGGAGAGTGCGGTTATTGTATTCATCAGCCAGGTTTGAAAAGCGTTGAATGGATATGCATTGAATGGCATAACTATTGTGATTGCGGCCCAAAGATAGTCGCTCCAAATGATTTTTGCAGCTACGGTAAGAGGAAGGAGAATTAATATGGCAGGCTGGCAATTATTACTTTTAGGTTATTTTTTAGGCGCACCGTTAGGCTTCTTGCTTTGTTCCGTTCTGGTGGCAAGCAAAGACCCGCCCAAACCGCACACCACTTGCAAGGACTGCGTACATAGGCATAAGAAAGAGTGTCCTTTCTCCCATATCGAATGTGATGTGACCGGGGATTCTATTTTCTGGCATACTAACAAACAAGATGACTTCTACTGCAAGGAGGCTCAGGACATTGGGCTGGCCACAAAGCGGAAATAGAAAAAGCTGTAAGGGGTGTATCTATAACAGACCTCTAACTTTTGAAGGTTCCGGGCAGCAACGCTACTGCCTATATTGCTATGATACCGGTAAGCCTAGAGGCTGCCCGCCGGAGAAGTGCGATAAAAAGATTGTCAGGAGGTTGAAAAATTGACAAAGAAGGAGTTTCTGAATCAATACCGTAATATAGAAATAATCATTGGATCAAAGCTAGATGAACTAGCGAAAACCAGAGAACGCGCTGAAAAAACAACACAAACCCTTTCTCCTGATAAAGTCAAATCTGAAAGCAGTGGAGGCCTTGAAGTTTCAATCGAAAAAATCATAGGATTGGAAATGGAGATTGCAAAAGAAATAGAATCTTTGAATATAGTGAGAGTAAAAATTGAAAAAGCTATTTCTAGCATAAATGATTATGGGCTGGAAAGTATTCTGAGATTGCACTATATCAATGGCATGTCTTGGGAAAAAGTTGCAGTTAAAATGAATTACTCTTATCGCCACACTACAAGACTACATGGAATTGCCTTGCAAAAATTGAAGATTGAGTAAGATGTCCTTGAATGTCCCTCTTGACTTATTGTATCATTAAGCTAAAGAAATAGGCAGAGGATTATTCCCCTGCCTTTTCGATATACTCCGCAATGAATTTTTTAATTTCGGTAGTCGGCTTTGTTCCGTTCTTTTCACACGCGGCCCGGAAAGCTTCCAGAACCTCCGGGCGCAAGTCTAACGGGAAACGGACATAATTTTTCCTCATATATGCCTGTTGAATCTCACTTTTGCTTTTTGCCACGCTTAAACACCTCCACAATGTCCCATACAAACACAATTAAAGTCAATCCTATTGCAAACCAGGTAAGCCAATTAAACCCATGCTGGACAGCATAAATAATATTGGCGGCGGTCAGCAGATACAGCGGCGAGTTCCTTAATAGTTTCTTCTTGCTCATATCAATTCAATGGGGTATAATAAGGGTGGAGTTCGGGGAGCTTTCGCTCCCCTCCCTCTTAGCCCTTAGAGATTGTGTAGATTACCAAGGCGACATTTGCGAGACCTGCGAGAATCTCAACTATTGTCTTGATATCTTCCACATTCTTTGGGGGCTTTTTCTTTTTCCCCACTGGACTTTTCACCTCCTTTCCTTTGATTATATTATATCATCTACGTACGTATATGTCAACCCTTTTTCAAAACTTTTTTAAATATTTTTCAGCCTTTTGCTATTGGCGGAGGGCTTTTTTGATACCCAAAAACAGGAAGTGGTTTTTATGTACTGTCCAAGAGATGGAAGGTGTGTTTTTGACGGCTACAAGACGGCGGGAAAGCATATTTGCGCCTTGCCTAGATGTCAATATCCCCGTGAACTAAAACAGGCCTTACAGAACCGCATAGCCAATATTTTAGGACAGCCACAGGGCAGAACCAGGCGGGCGCGGGAACTTGAACTATTAAAAGAGCAAATTAGAAAGATAACTATGCAGGAGGGATAAAAGATTATGCAAGTAAAAACGATGGACGGAACCTTTTGCAAAGGCTGTCCTTACGGAAATGTAGAAATATTGCAAACAGAGTATTGCTATACAAATAATTTAGAAACCTATGTGTGTATTCGATGTATTCATTATGATATGTGTAAAAGGGCTTATGGGTTAGATAGAGATGTTCAACTATAAATCTAGTAAATGGAAGCATAAGCAAAAAGCCATATTGCGCCGTGATGGATACATGTGCCAATGGTGCAAACGATATGGAAAGCAAGTATCAGCCACTACAGTACATCATATCAAGCACGCTGATGAATACCCTGAGTTAGCATACACAGACAGCAATCTAATCAGCTTATGCTCCGGGTGCCACAATAAGGCACACCCTGAGAAAGCGCAAAAGACAAGAGGATATTAATCATGAATGCACAAGAGTTTAAAGCACACATGCAATTGATATCAGTACAAGCCAGAGAAGATATAGAAGCCGCACACATAGAGGCTGATGATCTTCTTTGTAATCAGTTATCTGAACTTGGATACACCGAAGGAATTAAAATATTTCAAAGCATGGAAAAATATTATGCGTAGTCCCCCCTATCCGACGCGCCTTCCGGACGCCTATAGGGACCGGCGTGGGTAACTTTTTCCAACTCTGAGCTTAAATTTGAAGAAAGGGTGCAGTTTATGACAAAAAGCAACTGGAAAAATTTAATAAACGAGCAGATGGCTGCACTCGGTGTGCAGAACATTGCATATAATTCGGCGATTGAAACACTTGCGGGTATCTTGGAGCAAAGGGATAAAACCTTTAAAGAGTTTAAAACTTCCGGCGGTAAATCCGTGATCGAATACACGAATAAAGGCGGCTCCACCAACATGACAAAAAATCCCCTCCTAGTCTTGTGGGACGACTTAAACAAAAGCGCATTGGCGTACTGGCGCGAATTAGGTTTAACCCCCTCCAGTTATAAAAAGATGACTGGCGATACAGTTAAGAAAGAAAAGGCCGGAGGATTGGCCGCCGCTCTGGCAAGCGTTAAATTTGATTAAAGGGAAAAACTGGCCTGCTGTGCTAAAGTACGCCGAAAGCATAAGAGACGGAAAGAAAATCGCATGTATTGAATTAAAACAAGCGGTTGACAGATTCTTTTGTGATTTAGAAAACCCAGATTATTACATAGACAGCAAGGGCCCGGAATTTTGTATTCAGATCATAGAAAAAACACTGTGCCACCAACAAGGGGAAAAGCTTGACGGGACGCCGCTGCGTGGCACGCCGTTTCTTCTGGAGCCATTCCATAAATTCATTGTGTATAACCTTCTTGGTTTTAAGCTGGCCGGCACTGATGTGGTTAGGTTCCATGAGGCATTGATCTTTATTCCAAGAAAAAATATCAAGACAAGCTTTGCGGCTGCCCTAGCGTGGGCGTTATCTCTTTGGTATCGTAAATCCGGTTCCAAGACCTATATCACCGCAGCCGCTTTGATGCAGTCTCTGGAGAGCTTCAATTTTTTAAGTTATAACATAGACCGCATGGGAGAAAACGCTAAAAACGGAGGCACGGTCAAAGTAATCGATAATAATAATGAACATTCGCTGGAATCGTCACTCCCAGACGGTTCCTTTTTTATTCGCGCGCTGGCCGCTAACCCAGATGCGCAAGATTCTTTGAACTGCAATATCGCGATCTGTGACGAAATTCACGCTTTCAAACAGCCCAAACAATACAATCTTTTTAAAGAAGCGATGAAGGCATACACCAATAAACTGCTGATCGGCATTTCGACTGCCGGAGACAACGAGCAGGCTTTTCTTGGGCAAAGACTAAAATACTGCCGGAAAATATTAGACAGCACTGTTAAAGATGAGCAATACTTTATTTTTATGTGCTGTGCCAATCCTGATGAAAACGGTGATATTGATTATACCAACCCTGCCGTCCATGAGATGGCAAACCCGGCTTACGGCGTTTCGATCAGGCCTGAAGAAATCATGAATGACAGCCTTCAGGCCCAGAACGATCCTCAGCAAAGAAAGGATTTTTTTGCGAAAAGCTTAAATGTTTACACCAACGCCCTAAAGGCATATTTCAATATAGATGAGTTTCGAAAGAGCGACCGGGCCTATAACTGGAACTTGGAACAGCTGGCAAAGCTTCCGATTGACTGGTATGGAGGAGCGGACCTTTCCAAACTGCATGACCTGACCGCAGCGGCGATGTTCGGAAATTACAAGGGCGTTGATATTATTATAACTCATGCTTTCTTCCCTGTTGTCGCGGCTCACTTAAAAGCCGAGCAGGATAATATTCCTCTGTTTGGCTGGCAGGACGACGGCTGGCTTACCATGTGCAACTCCCCTACTGTCAACCACTCTGATGTGGTGAAATGGTTTGTGGACATGCGGAAAAAAGGATTTAAAATCAAGCAGGTGGGCCATGACCGCAAATTCTGCCGGGAATATTTCATCGGAATGAAGGAAGCGGGCTTCAAGATCATAGACCAGCCTCAATATTACTATAAAAAATCCGAAGGATTTCGGCATATAGAGCAGAGCGCCAAGAACGGCGCTCTTTTTTATTTGCACTCAGAAGCCTTCGAATATTGTGTGGAAAACGTGTCCGCCGTCGAAAAGACGGACGACATGATCCAATACGACAAAGTACAGCCGGAACACCGCATCGATCTTTTTGACGCGTCTGTGTTCGCCTGTATTCGTTACCTAGAAAGCCTTGACAGAAGCAGGGCGGCAAAAAAATGGTGGGGTGAGACATGAGCAAAAAGAATAAAAGAAGCAGGCCGGCTCCCCGGGCTGAGCCCGCACAGAAACGCAGTATCGCGCTGGTAACACAGAACAAATGGGAAACCCTGGAGTGCTTAGGCTACACCAGTCTGGCACAAAACCCGGAAATCTGTACAGCTGTGGACACAATTGCCAGGCTGATTGCAAGCATGACTATTCACCTGATGGAAAACACGGACGACGGGGACGTGCGGGTAAAAAATGAGTTAAGCCGAAAGGTGGATATCAATCCGAACAATAACATGACGCGTTCCAACTTTATCCACTGGATTGTGAAAACCCTTATGCTGGAGGGCAGCGGAAACGCTGTTGTTTGGCCTGAATACAAGCGCGGGATTTTACGGGATTTAAAGCCTGTTCCTCCCGCCTTTACCGCATTTGTGCCGGAGGGCCTCTGGGATTACCGGGTTGTGATCGCCGGGACGGAATACGCGCCCGATCGTATCCTTCATTTTGTTTTAAACCCAGGAAATTATTACCCGTGGAAGGGTGACGGCTATCATGTTGCTTTGGCAGATGTAGCGAATAACCTGAAACAGGCGTCCGCGACTGAAAAGGGCTTTATGTCCTCTAAGTGGAAACCGTCTATCATCGTCAAGGTTGATTCTCTAACCGACGAATTTTCGAATAAGGAAGGACGCGCAAAGCTTCTTGCAGATTATATCGAATCGAACGAAGCGGGAGAGCCCTGGCTGATTCCTGCGGATCAATTCAGCGTGGAACAGGTTAGGCCCCTTACCCTTTCAGATTTGGCTTTAGCGGATTTCGTACAGCTGGATAAACGGACGGTGGCAGCCATTCTCGGCGTGCCGCCTTTTGTTTTAGGAATCGGAGATTTCCAGCGGGACGCATGGAATAACTTTATCAATTCCACAATCATGCCGATTGCCAAAAGTATCGAGCAGGAAATGACAAAAAAGCTTCTTTATGATCCCGCGTGGTTTTTCCGTTTTAACCCGTGGAGTTTGTATAACTATTCGATCACCGAGATGGTATCCGCTGGGGCAGAAATGGTAGACCGCATGGCGCTGCGGCGCAATGAATGGCGCAGCTGGGTGAACATGCCCCCTGATCCGGATATGAACGACCTGCTGGCGTTAGAAAATTATGTACCTGCGGATAAGCTGGGAGATCAAAACAAGCTGAATGGAGGTGAAAACACATGACATGTGAACGCACAGCCCTGGTGAGAGACGGCGGATTTTCCACCCGCGCGGAAGACGGGAACTTATATATTGAGGGATATTTCGCTGTATTCGGAAGCGAATATAAAATGTGGGAAAACGCCATTGAAACCATTGACGAGGACGCTTTTGACGACGCTTTAAACGGCGATATCCGGGCCCTAGTAAATCATGACACCACCCTGGTACTGGGAAGAACCACAGCCGGAACGCTTTCTCTCAGAGCGGACAAGACCGGTCTATGGGGTTCCGTCACGATCAACCAGGCAGACCAGGACGCAATGAATCTTTATGAGCGCGTAAAGCGGGGAGATGTCAGCCAATGCAGCTTTGGGTTTGACATTATCGATCAAAGCACCGAGGTCATGGAAAACGGAACTACCGTCTGGAAGCTGAACAAGGTCAAATTGTATGAGGTTTCCGTAGTAACCTTTCCTGCCTATGAAGACACCTCCGTCCAGGCGCGTAAACGGGATTACGAGGAAATTCAAAAGAGAAAAAAAGAACAATGGCGGGAGGAAATGCTCCTCCGTCTGAAAGGAGAAAAAAATGGCACTGAGAATACTGATGCTGAAAAGAAGCATTGACAAGAAAAAGGAAGAACTAGAGCTGCTCCGCAGCAAGGATTCGGAATTTGAAACCCGTGAGGCCGAGCTGGAAGCCGCTATCAACGAAGCTGAAACCCCTGAACAGGAGCAGGCCGTGAGCGAAGAGGTAGAAAAATTCGACGCCGACAAAAGCGCCCACGAGGAAGCCAAAAGCGCGCTGTCCAGGGAAATTGAAGGCCTGGAGGCCGACCTGTCCGCGCTGGAGGAAGACGCCCCTAAATTAGATGAAATAAAACCAAACCAAAAGGAAAGGACTGTAAATCATATGACTGAAATCAACATTCGCAGCCTGCCCATGAATCAGCGGGCGTTTGACGCGCTTTCTATGGAGCAGAGAAAAACCATCGTAGAACGTGACGACACCAAGGACTTTTTGACGCAGCTTCGAAGCATGAAGGGACAGCAGAGAGCCATTTCCGGCGCGGAGCTGACGATCCCGGTTGTATTCCTGGATTTGATCTCCGAAAACATGTACCGCTATTCCAAGCTGCTTAACCGTGTCAGGGTCCGCAATGTAACCGGTGAAGCCCGGCAGACTATTGCTGGAACTGTTCCTGAAGCTGTATGGACTGAGATGTGCGGCGCGATCAACGAGCTGTCTTTTGTATTTAATCAGGTGACTTTGGACGGCTATAAGGTGGCTGGATTTGTACCGGTGTGCAACAGCCTTCTGGAGGATAACGACATCAACCTTGCCAGCTGGATTGTGGAAATGATCTCCGAAAGCATCGGCCTAGCAATGGACAAGGCGATTCTTTACGGCAAGGGCGCAGCAGGCAAAATGCCGCTTGGTATTGTGACCAGACTAGCACAGGCCTCTAAACCCTCTGATTACCCCGCGAACGCCCCGGAATGGGTAGACTTACATACCTCAAATATTCTGAAAATTGGCGGTTCCAGTTCCACCGGCGCGGCGTTCTGGTCTGAATTAACCCTTGCCGCTGGAAATACCTTTACCAGATACAGCCGTGGAAATCAGTTCTGGGCTATGAACAGCAAGACTTATGCTCAATTAAAGTCTAAAGTAATTACCTTTACCGCTACCGGCGATATTGTATCCAATGTATTCGGCACTCTTCCCATCATCAACGGCGATATCGATATTCTGGAATTTATGCCTGACGGCGACATTGTAGGCGGCTACGGTGATCTTTATCTCTTGGCTATGCGCTCCGGCATGACTATTGAATCCAGCCGTGAGGTACAGTTTATCCAGGATAACACTGTCTTTAAAGGCAAGCAGCGCGCTGACGGTATGCCCGTGATTCCCGGCGCGTTCGTCGCTATCAATATCAATGATGAATCTGTAACTACCGCAATGACCTTTGCGGCCGATACCGCAAACGACGCGCAGCTTTCCGAGCTGGCTGTTGGCTCTGAATCCTTAAGCCCGAGCTTTGATTCCAATGTGTATTCCTACACAGTAACGGCTTCTGGAACCAGCGCAAAGGTGGAGGCCACCGCAACCCAGCCGGGCGCTCAGGTCACTGTTGCTTATAACGGAAAGAATGTCCGCAACGGCGGCACGGTAACCTGGACTGCTGACGGGAAAGCCTATCCCTTGACGGTCACCGTGACCCAGGGCAACGCCGTGCGCGTTTATACCGTGAACGTCACTAAGGCGGCAGCAGGCTGATTTTAGGGGGGGATTTCCTTGACTGACGCTGATATCTTAACCATTTTAAAAACTGATCTTATGGTATCCAGCAGCGCTCTGGACACTTACCTGCAAACGCTTATTGCGTCAGCCAAGGATTACATCTCCACCGAGGGGATAACCTTGGCTGATTCGCAAAGCGACGGAATGTTGGTTGAAATGTACGCCGCTTATTTGTACCGGCGCAGGCGTGAGGAAAATGTTCAGATGCCCAGAATGTTACGCTGGGCACTGAACAACCGCTTGTTTTCAGAAAAGGGTGCGGTAAATGGATAGCTTGATTTATCTGATTTCTCAGGCGTACAGCCAAGATGACATTGGGCAGGTAATCGCCTCAGAAAGCAAAAATGAGGTCTGGGCAAGCCTACAGTCTATCACCCGGGCTGAATGGGCGGACGCGGGCCAAAATGGATTGCAGCCCCAGTTTGTGGCGGTTACTCCTATTGTGAATTACAACGGAGAGAGTATCGCTGAAATCAACGGAAAACGCTATGGGATTTATCGCACATATTTTTCGCCGGACAGCGATTCTATTGAGCTTTATCTGGAAAGAAAGGTCGGTGTATGATGGCAAATATAAAAATCGACGATCTGGCTTCCACAATCGCAAAAGAATTAACCGAGTATAGCCAAGAGGTAACAGATGGAATCAAGGCTGAAGTAAAAACCGTTGCGAAAGAGTGTAAAAACGAGATTCAGCAAAACAGCCCGGTGGATACCGGATCGTATCGAAAAGGCTGGCAGGTAAAAACCGCTTATGAAAGTTCCAGCGATATCCGGGTAGTGATACGCAATAGAACCGACTATCAGTTAACTCATTTATTGGAATACGGACACGCAAAAGTCAATGGCGGTCGGGTAAACGGAAAGCCTCATATTCGTCCCGCTGAAGAACATGCGGAACAAAAGCTTATGAAAAAGGTGAAGGTGGTGGTAAAAGGGTGACGCTAAAGGAGTTAAATGAATTACTGGAAACCACCGGATTACCTGTGGCTTATCGTGAATGGCCAGACGAAAAAGCGCCGCCTCTTCCCTTTATTTGTTATTTGGTGGCTTATAGCAACAACTTCGGTGCGGATAATACGGTTTACTATCCGATCAATCACATGCAAATCGAGTTATATACAGAGTTAAAGGACCCGATAGCAGAGGGTAAGGTCGAAAAAGCCTTGTCCTCTTTTTATTGGGAAAAAACGGAAGAGTACATCGACACTGAACAGTGTTATCAAATCATTTATGAAATTGAGGTGTAAAAAATGGCAGGAAAAGACAAGGTTAAATTTGGTATTAAAAATGTGCATTACGCGTTATTGACTGACGAAACCACCCCCACATTCGAAACTCCTGTTGCCATTCCAGGAGCAGTGAGTTTTTCTTTAGAGGCAAATGGAGACAGTTCCCCGTTTTACGCTGATGATATGCAGTATTTTGTCACTGTTGCCAATAACGGGTATACCGGGGATTTGGAAATGGCTTTGTTCCAGTCTCAGTTTTTGGAGGATATCTTTGGATATACGGCTTCTGAAAAGGACAAGGTGGTAACGGAAAACGCGAAGATCCAACCGAAACCGTTCGCACTGTTATTTGAAGAGGAAGGAGACGTTAACGGCACTAAATATGTGCTGTATAACTGCATCTGCACCAGGCCTTCCCGTTCTCTGGCTACTACCACAGAGACCACCGAACCGCAGACCCAGACCGTTAGCGTAACAGCCTCTCCTCTGTCTGACGGAAGAACTATGGCTTATACCACGGACGAAACACCGGCTGAAGTTTTGACCGCATGGTACAACGAAGTATGGCTTGCGGATACAACGGGAGGCGCGGGCTGATGGAAAAAGTAATCAAAATCGATGGAAGGGACGTGGGGTTTAAGGCTACGGCTTTGACCCCACGCCTTTATCGTCACAGAATGGGCCGGGACATTATCCAGGATCTAAACAAGCTGAAAAAAGCGTACAACAAAGCTTTGTCTCTGCCGGATACCGCCACCGATGAAGAAAAAGAGGACGCTCAGCTTTCCAGCCTGGATCTGGAGATTTTTGAGAATGTTGCTTACATCATGGCCCGCCAGTATGACGCGAATATTCCGAATAATCCTGAGGACTGGCTTGACGAGTTTAAGACATTTTCAATCTATGAGATCCTTCCAAGCGTCCTTGAGCTTTGGGCTATGAACGAAATGCAGACCGCAAAGCCTAAAAAAAAATAGTTCCCCGGGACCGTGAAATGAACGGTTCTATTTTTATGCTCAGGTGCGCCGAGCTTGGATTATCAAAAGAGGATTTAGACGATATGACCGTAGGCATGGTTTATGATCTGACCACAGAACAGGCCAATGACAACGAGAAATATCCAATCAAAGGCGCGCCTGGTTCCATGAAACAGTTCTTTGCGGGAGGTGGAAAAATTGGCTGATAGAATAAAAGGCATCACGATAGAGATCGGCGGCGATACCACTGGGCTTTCGAAAGCGTTGTCCGGTGTAAACAAAGAGATAAAAGATACCCAGACACAGCTAAAAGATGTCAACCGTCTTCTGAAAATGGATCCTGGAAACACGGAACTGCTCAGACAAAAGTATGATCTTTTAAATAAATCAATCGACAGCACCGAAAAAAAGCTTGATACATTAAAACAAGCAGAGAAGCAGGTACAGGATCAATTCAAGCGCGGTAAAGTCAGCGAAAGCCAATACAACGCTTTAAAAAGAGAAGTGATCGCCACCGAAAGCAACCTTAAAAATTTAAAATCTGAAGCACAAAAAACGGATAATGCTATTCGTGGGATTGATGAGAAACCCGTTGAGGAGGTCGCAAGTGCTGCCGATAAAGCGGAAACCTCTTTGAAAGATGCGGGTAAAGAAGCATCTAATTTTGGGGATTACTTAAAAGCCGGGGCGATTGTCGAGGGTTCAAAAGCAATTATATCTGGAATGAAAGATATTGCAGACGAATCCCGTGAATATATGAAAATCATGGGAAGCCTGGAAATTTCAAGCCAGGCAGCCGGATATACTGCTGAACAAACCGCGTCGAGCTATAAAACTCTTTACGGCGTTTTAGGCGATGACCAAACAGCGGCCACTACTACTGCCAACTTGCAGGCGTTAGGCCTATCTCAAAGCCAGCTAGACCAAATCATCAACGGCACCATTGGCGCTTGGGCTACTTATGGGGATAGTATTCCAATCGACAGTTTATCCGAAGCGATCAACGAAACTGTAAAAACCGGAAATGTCACAGGCACATTCGCGGACGTTTTAAACTGGGCCGGCACCAGCGAGGACGAATTTAATGCAAAGCTGCAAGCGGCGAACAGCGAATCGGAGCGGGCGAATCTCGTCTTGCAGGAATTAGCCAGTCAGGGATTGATGACTGCCGGACAAGCCTGGCAGGAAAATAATGAAGCTTTGTTTGAAAACAACCAGGCTAACGCAGATTTGCAAGAACAACTTTCCGAGCTAGGCGAAACTGTCATGCCTATTATTACAGCGGTCACCCAAGGAATCGCAAATATTCTTTCATGGTTTAACAATTTAAGCCCGGAAGTACAAAACTTTATCGGCATTGTACTGGGACTTGTGGCCGCGATCAGTACAGTTATCGGGGTGATTCAAGGTATAAGTGGAGCATTAGCACTTTTATCTGCGAATCCAATCTCACTAATCATTATGGCTATTGCCGCTCTCGTAGCGGCTTTTATTTATTTATGGAACAACTGCGAGGAGTTCCGGGAGTTTTGGATTAACCTGTGGGATACCATCAGCAGCGCGTTTTCCGCTGTTTGGGACGCGATTGTGAATTTCTTTACCGTTACCATACCGGACGCATGGAACAGCGTTGTTGACTTTTTCTGGCAGGGATATTACACCTGGCAAAGTATCTGGCAGAGTATCGGGGACTTTTTCAGCGGAATCTGGGACGGGATCGTCAGCTTTTTCACTGAAACCATTCCCAACGCTTGGAACAGCCTGGTAGATTTCTGCTGGCAGGGATATTACGCCTGGCAGGAGGTTTGGCAAAACGTCGGCGATTTCTTCAGCGGAATTTGGGACGGAATCGTCGGATTCTTTACAGAAACGATTCCAAACGCCTGGAACGGCTTAATGGACATTTTTAATAAGATCGGAAGCTGGTGGTCCGGTATCTGGAACGGCGTAAGAGATACGTTCTCCAATGTATTTAACAGCCTTGTTAATATTGCCAAGCAGCCTATCAACGCCATTATCGGACTGATCAATGGAATTATCGACGGCCTAAACTGGATGATCGGAGGGCTTAACCAGCTTTCCTTTGATATTCCCGACTGGGTTCCCATTTTCGGCGGCAAAAAATTCGGGATTAACATTCCAACCATTGGCAAAATCCCCTATCTCGCATCCGGCGGCGTATTGTCCCAAGGCTCCGCCGTAGTCGGAGAGGCTGGACCTGAGCTTCTTACTATGATGGGAACTAAAGCGGTTGTTCAGCCTCTCACCTCTTCCACAACCACCAACACAAATTTAGGCGGCGTCAATATCGTCGTATATGGAGCTCCCGGACAAGACGTAAGAGAGCTGGCGGACATTATCATGGACGAAATGCAGTCTGCCACCATGCGAAAGGGGGCCGTTTGGGGTTGATTAATTGGTTTATTTTCGATGGAAAAAACAGCCGCGATTACGGGATCTATATCAGCGGAAGCGGCACCTTTAATGCTCCCGAAATGGATATCACAACGGTTGAAATCCCGGGAAGGAATGGCGATCTCACGATCAGCAACAACCGGTTTCGCAATATTACCGTCGAATATCCGGCGTTTATCCGAAAACAGTTTCGTCATAACGCGGCGGCGGCAAAGCTTTGGCTTTTAAGCAAAACCGGATACTGTATTTTAACAGATACCTATCACCCTGAGTTTTTCAGAAAAGCCAGATTTACCGGCCCAATGGACTTTGACACCAGGTTTTTAAACTACTCTGCGGAATTTACGGTTTCATTCAACTGTATGCCGCAAAGGTGGCTGGTATCAGGAAGCTATCCGATGACGCTTACAGCGCCTTATTCCTTAATTAATCAATACTGCCCGGCCCTCCCTCTGATTACCGTTTACGGCAATGGAGCGGGGGCCTTAACTATTGGCGGCAATATTATTCAGATTTCAGAAATCGATGAATACGTGACCCTGGACAGCGATACCCAAAATGCCTATAAGGGAACGGCAAATAAAAACAGCACGATCAGCCTGGCGTCTTTCCCGGTATTACAGCCCGGAAAAACAGGGATCAGCTGGAGCGGCGGGATCACGACGGTTGAAATTACTCCAAGGTGGTGGACTGTATGAATCCTGTTCTATACGAAAGTACGGAAAGCACATTTGAAACAAACGGTTTAGGCGTGCTGTCTGATACGATTTCCTGTCAGGTAGTTGAGGAAAGAAACGGAATCTTTGAGATCACTCTGGAATATCCGTTGACGGGAATCCATTATCAGGAAATCAAACAGCGCCGGATTATTTTTGTAAAGCCAAATCCCTATGAGGATCCCCAGCCGTTTCGGATTTATAGGATTACAAAGCCTTTATCCGGAAAAATCACTGTTTACGCGCAGCACATCAGCTATGACCTTTCCGGAGTTCCGGTTTCCCCCTTTTCCTCCGGCAGCGTAACCGGCGCGCTCTCCGGGTTAAAAACGAACGCCGCCGTAACAAATCCTTTCAGCTTTTGGACGGATAAAACATCAACCGGAGATTTTGCCGTTACCGCGCCCACGTCTACGCGGACATTGTTAGGAGGTTCAGACGGTTCTATTTTAGACGTGTTCGGCGGCGAGTATAAATTTGACCGCTGGACCGTGCGCCTTTATAACAATCGTGGTAAAAATTCCGGGGTATCAATCCGGTACGGAAAAAATCTTATGGACTTACAGCAGGACGAAAATATTTCTAATGTTGTAACCGGGATTTATCCTTATTGGCTGAGCAACGAAGGAGAGCTCACCGAGCTCCCAGAAAAAATTGTAAACGCCCCAGGCACCTATGATTTCACCAGAATTTCGGCAATCGACTTTTCCGGCGATTTTGAGGAAGCGCCCACGGAAGAACAGTTGCGGGACAGAGCCAACGACTATATCTCCTCAAATAATGTGGGCGTTCCTACAGTCAGCATTACAGTGGAATTTCAGCCCTTAGAGCAAACGGAGGAATACAAGGATATCGCCTTATTGGAGCGCGTGAATCTGTGCGATACCGTGAATGTGGAATATTCCGAACTAGGCGTATCCGCGACTGCTAAATGCGTGAAAACTACTTATGACGCGCTGAAAGACAAATACATCAGCATTGAACTGGGGGACGCTAAAACAAATATCGCGGATACCATTATCCAGCAGCAACAGGAAATCAATGAAAAGCCCAGCGTATCATTTTTAGAACAAGCTGTTATCAACGCCACGAATTGGATTACCGGAAACAAGGGCGGTTATGTAATATTCCAGCGCAACGCAGACGGACAGCCCTATGAAATTTTAATTATGGATACCCCGGACATCAACACCGCTACAAAGGTATGGCGCTGGAATAACGGCGGTCTTGGTTATTCTTCCAATGGCTATGAAGGGCCGTTCGCAACCGCTATCACTCAGGACGGCGCGATTGTTGCAAACTTTATTACAACGGGAACACTGCAAGCCGATTTGATTAAATCCGGAATTATACAAAGCCGTGACGGGCGTGCGTATTTCAATTTGGATACGGGACAAATTGCGGCGACGCAGTTGATTGCACAATCTAGTGCAATCGGGCAATATTCCGCCTATATAGGATATAACCCTGGAATAGGGAATGGATTTTCAATCGCAAAAGATAGTGATCCATTTTTTAATGTGGTGAGTGGAAACGATTCGGCAGTTTTGCGTTTAATAGTTGATACTGGGTTATATTTCCAACTTGAAATCAATAGAACAAGTAAAAGCTTTGGCGTTCTTTTAAGTGATGGCGATGTTATGTTTAACGCTTTGAATGCAGATAGGACAGTATTTGAAGTCAGAGCACCTACAATTAAAGCGGGTGGGGTGTCAATTACTCCATCGGAATGCTATACCGGAGCTTTCGCAACAACATATCAACGAATTAATGTAAAAAACGGCCTTATTACAAGTGTTGAATCAATTTGACGGGGAGGAGTAAAAATGATTTACAAACAAATAACGCTAAATCCCTGGGAGCCTCCTCTTGGAGAAATCCGGGTAATTCAGGAGGAAGCGGACGGCAGAGACCTTATTATTAATCTAATAGATGATAATGGTTCTCCTCTTGATTTAACCGGGAAAACGGTATCCGTGTACATACAGAAGCCGGACAATACCATGATCTATAATTCCTGTGAGGTGGAAGGAAACCAGGCGACCGTAACCCTCACCCTTCAAATGATGGCGGTATCCGGCCTTACCAAGCTGTGCGAGCTCCAAATCGTGGACACAGACAACCACACCTTAAAGGTAACCCTTCCCCCTCTGCGAATTGTAAAAAGCAGTTCGGTGGGAGCAGTCGAGAGCACAGACGAATTTTCCAGGCTGGCGGAAGCTCTCAACGAAGCAAACAACGCCACAGGGATCGCCAGTGAAGCCGCGGATAAGGCCAATGAGGCAGCTCAGTCAGCGAACACGGCGGCTCAGGCGGCAAATACTGCGGCACAGTCTGCTAATACCGCAGCCGACGCCGCAGCTTCAGCAGCGGAATCCGCAAATTCACAGGCACAGGCGGCCCAAACGCAGGCGGCCTATGCGAAAACTCAAGGAGACTACGCTAAAACCCAGGGGGAAACCGCGGAAGAAATCTATAACCAGTTAAAGGACATCGACGTGGCTTCTCTCCAAACTGATCTGGACGCGTTGGAAGCAAGCAAAGGGCAGCCTAACGGCCTTGCAGCCCTAAACAGTTCTGGCAAGCTGGCTCAAATGCCGTCTGCCTCTGATGTGGGAGCAGTTCCCACCACGCGAACCGTGAACGGTAAGGCGTTATCGTCCAATATTTCTTTGACCGCCTCTGATGTAGGAGCGGTGCCAACCTCCCGCAAGGTGAACGGCAGAGCATTGTCGAGCGATATCAACATAACCTCAGGAGATGTTTTCGCTCAAACCACCACAGTTGAAAACGGAACTAATTTTAATAACCTGAAAAATCCGGGCATCTATGTGCAGTCCTCTAACGCGGAAGTTACAAACAACACTAATATGCCAACAAAAGAAGCTTTTATTATGACTGTATATATGGCTAACTGGAAAGATAATTCAATACAGGTATTCTGTAATTATACCGGTTCGAAGATGTATTGGCGCACCTGGCAGGCTTACGGCGATGTGTGGGGGGCGTGGAGACAAGTAATTGGATCCAATGGCGGCAATGTTACAATAAATAACAGACTTCAGCTCACCGGAACGCAATACCCTCAAATTTACGGAAACGGTACTTCATTGCAATTAGGCGTAGACACTAACGCCGCTGTCGGCGTTGTTTTACAGGGAGGCGTATTCAGGGAAGCGGGCGACGGATCGCTTAATTTAGGAAACGGTTCTCACAGGTGGGAGGTTGTTTATGCCAAAACAGGTTCCATAAACACCTCTGACCGAAACGAGAAAAATACAATTGCCGATATTGATCCGGAACAGGCTGAAAAGCTCATTATGGGATTGAAACCCAGCACCTTTAAATTCAACGACGGCACCAGCGGCAGAACCCACTGGGGGTTGATCTCTCAGGATATCGAGGAGCTCCTTCCACAGATCGGAATGTCGGATTTGGATTTCGCCGGATTCATCAAGACCCCAAAAACAGAGGATTATTACGAGGACGTTCCCGAGACTGTCACAGACGAGGAAACCGGAGAGGAAAAAACTGTAACACGGAAAGAGTTGAAAACCCGAACCGTAGAGGGCGAATATGTATACGCTTTGCGTTACAGCGAATTTATTGCCCCTTTAATCTGCATGGTGCAGAAGCAGCAAAAGCAAATTGAGAATTTAGAGCGGCGTTTATCCGCTTTAGAAAACAAGGAGGAAGCAAAATGAAAATCATTGGCATTGATGTATCTACCTGGCAGGGGAAAATCGATTGGAACCAAGTAAAAAACAGCGATGTAAAATTCGCCATTCTCCGTTCCTCTTTCGGTTCTCCGGATCCTTCTCAGGTGGACAATCAGTTTGAAAACAATTACAAGG